>ODAJ011950954.1_pt1 | contig 60018 bp, 46 predicted proteins | sample 1539241 | NCBI WGS metagenome assembly ODAJ01 (sample SAMN02144231, study PRJEB22623) | gut metagenome | biome: sheep rumen | host: Ovis aries | place: New Zealand | reverse complement strand
CTTTTTCTGCAAAAATAAAGCCAGGACTCTTGCATGTTTAGTATACAAGAATCCTGGCAATCAGGGTCTGTTTAATGCGACAGCCCCTTTCTGTGTTTTAATAATTATTAGAAATATGTTTTATACAAATACTAAGATAGAAAGATTTAAATCATTCTGGTCAAAGCCATATTAATTCTGGTCCTGGTTTCCGGAATCCGTATCTTTGCCCCGGTCTCTGATTACTCTGACCGGTACGGTTAAAGCCCTGCCCAGCTTGTAGGAGAAGGAAGTTTCCAACTCAAGGATACGGTTGTTGGCCTTGGTCAGGGACCTGTTCAGGTCTTTCTTTTCGGCTCTCAGTTCCTTAATAGTTTCCTTCTGATTCTTGATAGTCTCTTTATTCCTCTGATTCACATCTTTAAGCTTTATGATCCGGTTCCTTCTTCTTTCCCCTGTGATCCGGCGGCTGTTGGACTTGCTGATGAGGAAGTCGCCGGCGGATAAGTCTTTGATCAATTCCAGGTCTCTGTAGTACCAGCCCTGGATAAAATCTTCTTCAGCCATGTCTCTAAAACCGAAATGGTCAATACCTTCGTCCTTGATTTTATTATAAAGAAGGACGTAGGACTCAAAGGATGTCTGGATGTTGAGAGAATGATAAAGACCGCTTAAACAACGGTTTTGAAAGCTCTTTTTTACAAGGGGGAAGTCCTCGCAGGTCTCCAGCTTATCCAGAGTATAAACATAGGAATCATAGCCGCAAAGGGTTGTGCTGGATGATTTGCCAGAGATACTTAAGGAATTGCTTACCCGGTAGCTTACAAGAACTTCATCGATATAGGTGATCTTGTCAGCGTAGAAAAGGCTCATCATGGAAAAATAAGTATCATTGGCCTGACGGATCTCCTGGAAGCGTAGGCCGTGTTTATCAATAAATGAACGTTTATAGAGTTTATTCCAGGGGACATTGTTGGTAACGTTAAAAATAGTATCCGGTAGATCATGCTTGTTGAAAGGAACAGTCTCCGAGATGTATTCATGGCGGATACAGGCATTCGATTCATAAAATTTTTCCTTGAGCATGTCATACTGGTCGGAAGCACACAGACAGAGATCGCTGTCGGTCTCAAGGATCTTCTCATACATGTGCTCAAGGGCGGCTTCTTTGAAGATGTCATCACTATCCCAGAAAATGATATAATCTCCCGTCGCCTGGTCCATGCCCCTGTTTCTGGCTGCGCCAGCGCCGGCATTATCCTGGCTAAGAACCTTGATGCGCTGGTCTTCCCCGGCAATCTCCTTAAGGAGGGCAAGGCTTCCATCGGTGGAGCCATCATCAACACAGATGATTTCTATATCCTTTAAAGTTTGCTTTGTAACATAGTCAAGGGTTTCACGAAGAAATTCTTCCACATTATAAACAGGCATTACAACGGATACTTTGATGGGATTCATAATAAATGACCTCCATAAAATAAATATACTGCTGATAAGCAGTCATATATTGTTTTGTTTCACATTTTTTAATTATATACTATTATTTAGCAGTTGACAAATTTTTTAATTCTATTATAATATAGTTCGATTGTGAACAGTTCAAAGGCGGACATTTCCTGTGGATATAGAATTGTTTCATGAAAAGAAATCAGATATCATATCTTACATACAGGGAGAGCAGAATAGAGGAGGAGTGTATGGACAGCCGGATCTGTAATATTGGTTCTATCGTAAAGGCCCTTGACTCGACTATAGTGAAAAGAACACTTGATATCATCCCCAAGGAGGAAAGACTTCCTATCATGCAGGGATGGGTTATCAGTTATCTCCATGACAATCAGGATCAGGATATCTTCCATAAGGATATCGAGAAAAAATTTCATATTGCCAGGTCCACAGTGACCAGCCTGGTTCAGCAGATGGAAAAAGATGGCATTATAGCCAGGGTAAATGTTGAAAGAGATTCCCGGCTGAAAAAGCTCATTCTTCTTGAAAAGGGAGAGAGACTGTGTAATCTGATTGAGGGAAGAATCGACAGCCTGGAACAAAGTATGAGAGAGGGCATAAGCCAGGAGGATATGGATGTATTTTTCAAGGTGGTTTTCCGCATGCTGGCGAATCTTGGCTGCAGTGGATGCCAGGCCCCGGAAGGGGAAGCCGATGGAATCTGTTTCCATGATAAAAACCAGAAAAGGCTTTGATGAGAAAAGCTTATCTATGGTGGATTACTGCTTGTGCTGAGGGAAATGAGTATAGAAAGGTTGTGATGGACTTTGTTTAAAACACTAATGGGGCAGGTGAAGGAATTTAAAAAGGATTCGATCCTGACCCCTTGTTTTATGATATTTGAAGTAATCATGGAGATGATTATCCCCCTCCTCATGGCTTCCATTATTGATCATGGAGTCGAAACAGGAGATATCGGTCATATTTACAGGACTGGTGGCCTGATGATCGTCGTAGCATTTGCAGGACTTACCGCTGGTGTCATGGGCGGCAAATACGGAGCCAGGGCCTCCACAGGCTTTGCCCGTAACCTGCGGAAAACGATGTTTGAGCATATCCAGACCTATTCTTTCTCCAATATAGACAGGTTTTCCACTGCCAGTCTTGTCACCCGTATGACGACGGATGTGAACAACCTGCAGAATGCCTACCAGATGATCCTGCGTATGTGCACCAGGGCTCCTTTTTCCCTGATTATTGCCATGATCATGTCCTTCTCAGTCAATGCCAGGCTGGCCAGCGTATATTTGATCGCAGTAATCCTTCTTGGGTCTGTACTCATGCTCATTGTCAAGTTTGCCATGAAGTATTTCACCCAGATGTTTGAGAAGTATGATGAAGTCAACAGCAGCGTCCAGGAAAATGTATCGGCCATCCGGGTGGTTAAGGCCTTTGTCCGGGAGGACCATGAAAAGAAAAGATTCTCCAGGGCCAGCGACGGCCTTTACCGGCTTTCTACCAGGGCGGAGCGGATCGTCAATCTCAACGCGCCTATGATGATGCTTACCATCTATACCTGTATGATGACCATCAGCTGGCTGGGTGCCAAGATGATCGTCCAGTCTGAGCTGACCACCGGCCAGCTCATGATGCTTCTTACCTACTGCATGAATATCCTGATGAGTCTCATGATGCTGTCCTTTGTCTTTGTCATGATCTCCATGAGTATGGCCAGCGCCAGACGTATCAGTGAGGTCATCAACGAAAAAGCAGATATCGTCAATCCGGAAAATCCGGTATACCAGGTAAAAGACGGCAGTATTAGTTTTGACCACGTGTCCTTTAAATATGATAAGGACGGAGATAAAAATGTTCTCAATGACATCAATCTGGAGATTGCTTCCGGTGAGACTATTGGTATCATCGGTGGTACCGGAAGTGCCAAGTCCAGCCTGGTCAACCTGATCAGCCGGCTCTATGACGTGACGGAGGGCAGCCTCAAGGTGGGTGGCCTGGATGTCCGGGAATATGATATGGAAACTCTCAGGGATGAAGTTTCCGTTGTTCTCCAGAACAATGTTCTGTTTTCCGGAACCATTATGGATAACCTTCGATGGGGAGATCCGGATGCTTCTCTAGAAGACTGTAAGCGGGCCTGCCGGCTGGCCTGCGCCGATGAATTTATCGATAAGATGCCGGAAGGCTATGACACCTATATCGAGCAGGGTGGAACCAATGTATCCGGTGGTCAGAAGCAGAGACTCTGTATCGCCAGGGCCCTGCTGAAAAAGCCGAAGATCCTGATCCTTGATGACAGTACCAGCGCCGTGGATACGGCTACCGATGCCAGGATCCGCAAGGCCTTTGCCGAGGAGATCCCGGACACGACCAAGCTGATCATCGCCCAGAGAATCTCCAGTGTCATGCGTGCTGACCGGATTATTGTTATGGAGGACGGAAGGGTAGTTGGCATGGACAACCATGACAAGCTTATAGAAACCAATGAGATCTACCGTGAGGTCTATGAATCCCAGACCAGTGGCGGTGGGGATTTTGACCAGGCAGGAGGTGAGGCATAATGGCAGAAAAGGTTAGAACAACACAGAACCGTGCTATGCGGGGCATAGGCCCAAAGCCTCAGATTGAGCATCCTGGTAGATTGCTGAAACGGCTGATCGGCTATGTATTTTCCAAGTACCATGTTCTCTGTATCCTGGTTCTGGTCTGCATCCTGACCAGCGTCCTGGCCAATGTCCAGGGAACCATGTTCATGAGGACCCTGATTGATGATTATATCCTTCCTTTACTCAAGGATGACCATCCTGATTTCGGGCCTCTGGCAGCGGCCATCGCGAGAGTGGCTTCCTTCTATGCCATCGGTGTAGCCGCAACCCTGATCCAGGGTCAGATTATGGTTACAGTGACCCAGGGTACCCTCAACAGCCTGCGTAAGGATATCTTTACCCATATGCAGGATCTGCCCATCAAATACTTTGACACCCATGCCCACGGTGACATTATGTCCATCTACACCAATGACGTGGATACCCTGCGGCAGATGATCTCCCAGAGTATCCCCCAGCTTTTCAACAGTGGGATTACCATTATCAGCACACTTTTTTGCATGGTGGTCCTCAACATCCCCCTGACCCTGGTCACATTGGCCATGGTGGCTGTTATGCTTTTTTGTTCCAGGAAGCTGGCAGGACTTTCTTCCCGCTACTTTATGGCCCAGCAGAAGGATCTCGGTGCGGTCAACGGCTTTATCGAGGAAATGCTGACCGGCCAGAAGGTCGTTAAGGTATTCAATCATGAGGAAAAGAATATAGAGGATTTCAACCGGCTCAATGACCAGCTTTTTGACAGTGCCGACAATGCCAATAAATATGCCAATGTTACCATGCCGGTCAATGCCCAGCTGGGTAATGTCAGCTATGTGTTTGTAGCCATCGTTGGCGGTATTTTGGCCATCAATGGCGTAGGAGGCTTTACCCTTGGCGGTCTGGCCAGTTTCCTCAACTTTAACAAGGGATTTAACATGCCTATTAACCAGATGAGCCAGCAGATTAACTTTGTGGTTATGGCCCTGGCCGGTGCCAACAGAGTCTTCAACCTGCTGGATGAGAAGCCGGAGGTGGATGACGGTTATGTCATGTTGGTCAATGCCACAGTGGATGAGCATGGCAAGGTTCATGAATCAGAAGCCCGGACAGGCCAGTGGGCCTGGAAGCACTACCATAAGGCCGAGGGAACCACGACCTACAAGCTCCTGGAGGGAGATGTGGAATTCCTGGGTGTGGATTTTGGTTATGACGATAAGAAGATGGTCCTTCACGATATCAAGATGTACGCCCAGCCGGGCCAGAAGATCGCCTTTGTCGGGTCTACAGGAGCCGGCAAGACCACCATCACCAACCTGATCAACCGCTTCTATGATATCCAGGACGGCAAGATCCGCTATGATATGATCAATATTAACAAGATTAAGAAGGCGGACCTGAGAAGGTCTTTGGGTATGGTTCTGCAGGACACCCACCTGTTTACAGATACGGTGAAGGAAAATATCAGATATGGTAAACTGGACGCCACGGATGAAGAGGTTTATGCAGCAGCCAGGCTGGCCAATGCCGATGGCTTTATCCAGAGACTGCCCCAGGGTTATGATACGGTTCTTCATGGGGACGGGGCCAACTTGAGTCAGGGCCAGCGGCAGCTTCTGGCCATCGCCCGGGCAGCTATTGCCGACCCGCCGGTACTGATCCTCGACGAGGCCACCAGCTCCATTGATACCCGTACGGAAAAAATCGTCCAGGAGGGCATGGATAAGCTGATGGAAGGCAGAACTACCTTTGTTATAGCCCACCGTCTGTCCACCATCATGAACAGTGACTGTATCATGGTCTTAGAGCAGGGCAGGATCATTGAGAGGGGTAACCATGAAGACCTGATGGCCCAGAAGGGAAGATACTACCAGCTCTACACCGGATCAGCAGCTTCCTGACAGTTGGTCGGGCCTTTGGAAAATGTCTGAGAGGGTACTGTCGCACTAAAGCGGTATTCCTTTTAAGGTAAAATAGCAGATAAATGAACTGAAAACCCGATAATTCCTGGTATATTCAGGAGTATTCTTTAAACATGATAAGTGCCGGATAGAACAAATGGTCAGTTTGACCTGTTCTGTCCGGCACTTTATTATTAAGCAAACTGAATTGTAAACAGAATTCAAATGAATAATTCCTTTAACTGCCTCATTTTATGCCCAGGAAGAACATGAGGGCCGCCCAGGTAAAGAGAGGATAGTAGTTGCCGTGGTCGTCCCTTCCTTCCACGATAAATTTCTCTGCCTGGTCCTTGCTGACAAGACGGAAGCCTTCAAAATGTTCGGTTCCCTCAGCCAGGTCCTGGGTCAGATCCGGCATATGGTCGCGGTTGATAGAAATATAGACCAGAGCATTGGACTCATCCGTCATACCAGGTGTACTGAAAACAGCCGGGTTTACTACTGTTACTGTGTCGGTCGGTCCCACCTGGATGCCGGTTTCCTCCCTCAGCTCACGGACAGCCGTATCCTCCAGGGCATAGGGGCTGTCATAGTCCTCAGGGTCAACGATTCCAGCCGGGACACTGAGCATATACTGGCCTACAGGGTAACGGTACTCCCAGTTGAGCAGTAATTTTTTGGGCTGCCCTTTGATATTGAGAACTACAAAACAGCTGACCGCGTCAGCCAGCATGGACTTCTGTTCCTGGTCAGTCATGGATGCCACAAGACGGTCACTGTCCCTGCGGCTGGCCCAAAAGTACTGCTTTCCGTCAGCAAAGTCGTATTCATACATTCTTATGAATCTTGTATTGTATATTTTTTTGATTTTTTCTTTTTTCATCTTGTAGATCATAATATCATTCATCCTCCTGATCCCAGGCTACCTTGAAAATATCTTAAATCGCCTGTCTTTAAACATATTTATCCCTATTATATTACCCAGGCCCTCACATTACAAGCAGACAAATATAGAGAAATAAAAAGTATAGGCAGAGAAAGAATCATTATATATCATTATATAATATATACAGGAAAACAATAAGCTGATAGAAAAATGATTGACAGGCTCAGAGCAGAAGATAAAGAGGGTAAAAAGAAAGACAACCGGAAGAATCCGGCTGCCTTTCTTTACATAAGAAGAATTAATCAGATGAGAAAATCTGTAATAAGCTTATCTGTGATCCTGGCAATAAGCGGCTGCGTTACAGCCATATTCCCAGTAAGTGCTTTTGTTAAGGTCAAAGCTGGTGAGCTTAACCTTCTTTTTAGTCTGGGAAGCGTGAAGCACAACACCCTCTCCAAGATAAATACCACAATGGTTTTCGTTGCTGCCGCTTAAGTGGTAAACCAGGTCACCGACAGCTACCTGGTTTAAAGAGCTGACAGGATATATATACTTTTGCATGAGGTCAAACTGAGCTGTGGTATTCTCCCCGATTTTCACTCCGCTCGCCTTGAAATAAGCATCTCTCACAAGACTGGAGCAGTCTGCGTATCCTTTTTTGTTTCTTTTTTTCTGACTGTATTTATCTCCCAGGTGCCTGTGGGCATATCTCAGAGCCTTTTCCCTGAAAGCCAGAGTGACATCTGTGTCCGCAATCCTCAAGATAACCGGTGTGAGACTAAGGTAATCTATCTTGACCCAACCCTTTTTTTCGAGCCCTTCCACGAATACAGAAATCCATTTACCCTTCTTTTTAAGAACCCTGCACCGGGTCTTGGTATTGAGCAGGGCCAGAGCCTCAGACTTTTTAGAAGGCTTTTCCCGGAGATTAACCTCATCCTTTAGAACGAAAACAAGGGGTGCCTGGGCCAGAATCTCCTTTTTGGAAAGTTTGGTTTTGTGATCAGCGATATACTGCCGCTTCACATAACCTTCCTTGCCGTCGACCAGGACCTTTATCCAGTCGCCCTCTTTTTCTATAAGAGCAAGCTTGGTGTTCTTTTCCAGCACAGAATAGATTTCCTTGTCTTCGCCAGGGCCTTTTCTGAAATTAATCCGGTCTGTGGTATACCAGCTGCCGGCACGAACCATGACAGGATTCCCAATTATCAGGAAGATAAAAGTGACATACAGAAAATATCTGAATCTAAAGCACATGAAAATCCTCCATCCATGATTTCTAAAGGAATTATAGCACATAAAAAAATAAAAATCCAGTGTATTTATTTAAATAACATAAATTTTTTATTTTATTTTCTGAAATAGAATAGTAGTTAGGATATCAGTTCCTAAGAGAGGTGATTTGTCAGGGTATGAAATGTAAATACTAAAAACTTCAGGGATATCAATTGTAAGTGTAACAAGTTGCCGGAAGTTCAGCTGTCATAATATTGACGCAATGGGATTTGAAACTCCGGCAATCCCAGGAGTTTGAGATTAAAAAAATGAGGCCTGATATTCTCAGATCCTGGAAGGATAAGAATAATGAATAGAAAAACAAAGGTAATAAGAAAACCAATATATCTGTCATTTACAAATAATAATACTTACGAATGAAAGAATATTTATTGGCAATAAGAAACAGACAAAAGCATAAAATTACCTAAAATATTAATAAAAGAGCATATTTTTTTATAAAAAAGGCAATAAAATACGGGATTAAGCTTATTTTAACCAATAAAACACATTTACAAACATAAGCATTTCTTTGATAATATTTAAATAGAAACATATATTATATATTTGGAGGGAAAACTATGCAACAGATCATTTATCTGGCACCGGTTTTGGGATTATGCGCTTTAGCCTTTGCGTTCTATCTCATCCAGAAGGTGTCTAAACAGGATGCGGGAACAGACAGAATGAAAGAGATTGCAGCTTTTATCCATGAAGGTGCCAGAGCCTTTCTTATGGCAGAGTACCGTATTCTCGTCGTTTTTGTGGCTATTTTATTTGTACTGATTGGCATTGGAATCAGCTGGGTCACAGCCGTATGTTTCCTGATCGGAGCCCTGTTCTCCACGATCGCGGGCTACATCGGAATGAACATCGCTACCAAGGCCAATGTAAGAACTGCCGCTGCAGCTATGGACAATGGTATGAACAAGGCCCTGTCAATCGCTTTCTCCGGCGGTGCTGTCATGGGTATGTGTGTTGTAGGCTTCGGTCTTTTAGGAGCCAGTGTCATCTACATTGTGACAGGTAACCCGGATGTTCTGTCCGGATTCTCCCTGGGTGCTTCATCCATCGCCCTGTTCGCCCGTGTAGGCGGCGGTATCTATACTAAGGCAGCCGACGTCGGCGCCGACCTTGTAGGTAAGGTTGAGGCTGGTATCCCGGAGGACGATCCCCGTAACCCTGCCGTTATCGCTGATAACGTAGGTGATAATGTCGGCGATGTAGCCGGTATGGGCGCTGACCTTTTTGAGTCTTATGTTGGTTCTATCGTATCGGCTATCACACTGGGTGTAGCTTATGAGCAGGCCACGGGAGCAACCTTCCCCCTGATCATCGCTGCTCTCGGTATTTTATCCGCTATTATTGGTTCCTTCTTTGTTAAAGGCGATGAGAACTCCAATCCCCACAAGGCACTGAAATTCGGAAGTTATTCAGCTTCTGTCATTGTTGCCGTAGGTTCCCTTGCTCTTTGCAAAGCATTTTTCGGCAGCTTTAATTATGCATTTTCTATTATCTTTGGACTGGTTGTCGGCCTGGCTATCGGTTACATCACTGAGATCTATACGTCCGGTGACTACCGTTTCGTCCAGAAGATCGCCCAGCAATCTGAGACCGGTCCGGCTACCACAGTCATCAGTGGTATCGCTGTTGGTATGCAGTCCACAGCCATTCCGATTATCCTGATTGCCGTAGGTATTATCGGGGCCTTCAAGTTTGGCGGTCTTTACGGAATTGCTTTGGCGGCCGTCGGTATGCTTTCCACCACAGGAATCACTGTAGCCGTTGATGCTTACGGTCCCATCGCCGATAACGCCGGTGGTATCGCTGAGATGTCCCACCTTCCCGGAAAGGTACGTAAGATCACAGATAAGCTGGATGCCGTGGGTAATACTACAGCGGCTATGGGTAAAGGTTTCGCCATCGGTTCCGCCGCTCTGACAGCCTTGGCTCTCTTTGTTTCCTATGCCCAGGCAGTAGGTCTTTTTGACAATGGTATTAACCTGCTTGATTATAAGGTTATCGTTGGCCTTTTCATCGGTGGTATGCTTCCCTTCCTGTTTTCTGCCTTCACCATGGATTCCGTATCCAAGGCAGCTTATAAGATGATTGAGGAAGTCCGCCGTCAGTTCCGTACTATTCCTGGTATTCTTGAGGGAACCGGAAAGCCGGACTACACTTCCTGTGTAGCTATTTCCACTCATGCAGCTCTTCGGGAGATGCTTGTGCCTGGTATCATGGCAGTTGTTGCTCCTATCCTTGTTGGTTTACTCCTTGGACCGGAAGCCCTGGGCGGACTTCTGGCAGGAGCACTTGTCACAGGTGTTATGCTGGCCATCTTCATGTCCAACTCCGGTGGTGCCTGGGATAATGCCAAGAAATATATCGAGGACGGACATCACGGCGGCAAGGGCAGTGATGCCCATCACGCAGCCGTTGTTGGTGATACGGTAGGAGATCCTTTCAAGGATACATCAGGCCCCTCCATCAACATTCTGATTAAGCTTATGACGGTTGTGTCTCTGGTATTCGCACCCCTGTTCCTGCAGTTTGGTGGGCTGATCTAGGGAACCAGGCAGGCCGGAAAGGATGTCCGCCTTTAATCTTTAGACAATCTAAAAGCTTGCCGTCTTTTCAAGTCTATATTATAATCAGTTTATGCAAAGAAAAATGAGTCCCAGGACAGGGTCGGCCTTGACGGCCCGGCCCGGGACTCTGTTGATAATTTCAATTCGAGGAGTATTGTTATGAGTGAAGAATTTTCCCATGATTTTGATGTGGTCGTTAATCAGGCCAAAGCCTTGGGTAAACCCGTTCGTGTAATTGTTGCCGGGGCAGAAGTAGAGAATATCCTTCAGGGCGTTTTTGATGCCCAGACAGATGGATTTGTAGAGCCCATTCTTGTCGGTAACTATAAGAAGATTAAGGCCATGCTAGAGAACCTGGGACTGGCTGACCGTAATTATGATCTTCAGCCGGTTTCCAATGATGTTAACGTTGTTCAGTATGCCATCGATATGATCCTTGCCGGCAGCGCGGATGTTCTTATGCGTGGTAACACCCAGACCCGTGATTTCCTTATGCCCGTCCTGAACAAGAGTAATCATCTGGTGGAAGAGGGAATTATGACCCATGTGGTTATGGTAAAGATTCCTAACTATGATAAGATTTTATCCATCTCTGATGTAACCATCCTGGTTGAGCCTTCCATCCAGCAGAGGAAGGCTGTCGTTGCCAATATGGTAAAGGCCCTTAAGGTATTTGGAGTGGAGCATCCTAATATCGCCCTTCTGTCTCTGGTTGAAAAGCCTTCCTTCCATATGAGGGATACGGTTGAGGCCCAGACTATTGTAAGAGATCATGAAGATGAGCCCATTGCCGACTGTAATCTGGTGGGACCGATTCCCTATGACCTGATTGTCAGCAAGGAAGCAGCCCGTCTTAAGAATTACGATTGTCCATATTGTGGCGAGTTCGATGGTATCGTTGTTCCTGACCTTATGTCCGGCAACCTTTTGATCAAGGCCCTTCAGATGAACGCAAGAGCCAACAGCTGTGGTATCATTGTTGGAGCCAAGATTCCGATTGCCATCACATCCAGAAGTGATTCCAAGGAGCAGGCCTACCTGTCCCTGGCAGCCTGTGCCTGCCTGGCCCAGCAGAAGAAATTATAAAAGCATTTCCTTGAAACAGTGAATGCATATATAGCCCCGAAAACTTTGCGCACGGAAAATGTGCGCAAAGTTTTTTCTATGTTAAAATCCATTCTATTGTTGTATTCCCTTTAAAATTATGATATCAATGGATTGACACTTTTAATCAGGCTCAGGGACGGGACCTGGTCCCGGACCTTTGAATAGGGATCTTATTAATCAGAAAGGACCTGGTTTTGGATGGCCAAGCAGAATAAAGATGTAAAGAATAATGATTTAAACCAGTCATCAGTAACTTTTGAGTCTCTCCTTAAGGAGCTTGACGGGATCAACCAGATGTTTGACAGCTTTGTCAGCGCTGAGACAGAAGGCATGATCATCTGTGATAACTGCTATGATAATGTCTGGGAGGATGATGAAAATGTCAGGAGGGCTGAGGATGCCGATGGCAACACGCGGGTGTTCTGCTGTCCTGAGTGTTTAGAAGAGTGGAAGGCGCGGAATAAGGCATGAGAAAGATCATGTTTATCGGTAGAAGCGAAGCCGGGAAGACAACCCTGACCCAGGCTATGCGCGGTGACACCATCACCTATTATAAAACACAGTATGTCAACCATTATGACGTGATTATCGACACCCCCGGTGAATACCTGCAGACCAAGAATCTGATTTCAGCCCTGGCGGTTTTTACTGCCGAGGCAGATGTGATTGGTCTGCTGCTGGATGCTACGGAACCTTTTTCCTTATATTCGCCTAACCTCACTCCTGTCTGTAACAGAGAAGTGGTGGGTATCGTTACCAAGATTGACCATTGGGCCGCCGAGCCGGAGATGGCCGCGGAGTGGCTGCGTATCGCCGGCTGTAAAAAGATCTTCTATACCAGTGCCTTCACCGGTGAGGGTATCGCTGATATTCTTTCCTACCTCAAGGAGGAAAGGGATGTGCTTCCCTGGGAACAGGCCAAGGCCCAGTACGATGAAATTGGTTTCGGTGCCGGTGAATCGGAAAAAGATCAACAAAGAATTCATAATCTCTAGTTTCTGATTGCAGTTGATAAAGCAAAAATAATCGTTTATAATGAGATAGGACAAGAGGGACCGGTGTTTAAGGTCCCCGCAGATTGAGATCAAACAAGAATAGTTTTGTGGGAGGTTTTTTATTATGAGAGGATACGAGATGGTACAGATTCTGAAGGGAAAAGAGATCACTATGGAAGATGTGGAGAAAGAGATCGCTTACCGCAAGGAGACGAATGCTTTCAGCAACGCTCCCCAGAATGATGTATTCATGAATATGACACTGAACGAACTTCTCCGTGTGAAAGAGATGTGGAATGTATAGGTGTTAGGGACAAGTTTGATTGAATGAAAGAGGCTGCCGGACCAGCGGCAGCTTCTTTTTGAGTTTATGCCCTTTTGGGGCTTCTGTGCTGTAGATCAATAATATCCGGTTCCAGTTGCTGGACCGGAGTTGGAGGCTTATATCATGAATCTGGGTGCTTATACTTTTCGAAGAATAGCCAGGGAATCCCTGAAGGGCAGGTGGGCTAAGGCTATCGTAGCAGGCATTATCGCAGTCTGGCTGGGTGCATTTTCCGTAACTATACCAGCCTTGTGTGAGTATGTTGCTGTGGTTTCCGCCCTCATGTTTATCCTGGAGTTTGTTCCCGGTTATTTTTATATTCTTTTGACTTTGGTCATAGCTATTTCTATTTTTTATTTTTTCGCAGGCGGAGTAATAAGACTTGGTCACATCAGCTTCAATCTGGCACTTTTAGACAGAAGACGTCTGCACTATTCTATCCTGACCAGCCATATTAATCTGTGGTGGAAGATGATCTGCGCCCGGATGGCAGTGTTATTTCTGACACTTATGGGCCTGGTCTTTTTCATAGTTCCTGGAATTATCATCCATTATTCCTGTGCCATGACTCCTTATATTATTGAACAGAAGCCGGATTACACCATTTCCCAATCTATCATGGCTTCCTTCCGGATTATGACCGGCCATCGCTGGCAGCTCTTTGCTCTGAGACTCAGCTTTCTGGGCTGGAATCTTCTGGGCATGCTTACTCTGGGAATTGGTTTTCTTTTTATCATTCCCTATAAGACTCTGGCAGAGACTGTATTTTATAATGAGATCTCTGGCAGAGCGGACGTATTTTATGGGAGAACGAGCAGGGCAGACGGTACGACTGGGGAAGATTCTGAAGAATGATGGATTTTAAAAAAATATTGTATTGAATAAAACTTAGGATTTGAGGGACATAAGATATGAAGAGTATTAATGACAGTTTCACTAAGGATTCTACTAAAATAAAATCCCTTCCCTGCCACCTTTTTCTCATAGGCTTTATGGGCTGTGGCAAGAGTTCAGTATCGGACCGGCTAAAGAAAAAACTTTCTGTCAGGAAGATTGAGATGGATCAGGAGATCGCCAGGTCAGAAGGTATGCCGATCACAGACATATTTTCCAGTCACGGGGAAGATTATTTCAGAGATTTGGAGACATCCTTTATCAGGGATTTGAAAAATATTCCGCCGGCGGTGATTTCCTGCGGAGGAGGGGCGGTTATAAGACCTGAGAATGTGGCCATGATGAGAGAGATGGGCAAAGTTATTCTCCTTACGGCCAGCCCGGAATCTATTTATAAGAGAGTGAGAAAGAGTACTGACCGGCCTCTTTTAAATGGTAATATGAATGTGGACTATATCAGCCAGCTGATGGAGGCAAGACGGCCCCGTTATGAGAAGGCGGCCGACCTGACCATATCAACAGACGGCAAAAATATAGGACAGATCGCTAATGAGATCCTGAGTCATCTGCCCTGACCTGTCAGTCAGAAGAAAATAAGAATATCTAAGAGGAATTAAAAGACTGCCCAGAACTTTAACGCATACTTTTCAAGTACCTGTGCCAGAGTTTCTGGACAGCTTTTTGCTTATTTAGGTGAAAAGCCTGCCGGTCAGGATCAATCAAAAAAACGGGCTTTAATCTTTTCTACAGGCATAGGGCGGCCGGTCCAGAGTTCAAAGGCGGCAGCTCCCTGGTAGAGAAGCATATAGAGACCGTTAAAACAGGGACATCCCAGAGACTCAGCCAGCTCCAAAAGCCTGGTTTTGGCCGGATTATAGATGACGTCAGATACAACAAGGTCGGGGCGGAGCCAGGCCGGGTCTTCGATAAGGCAGGCATCAGTATTGGGAGCCATACCTACACTGGTGGCATTAGTGAGAATATAGCTTGTTTTTATGGAGGAGATAAGGGCCTCCTTATCCTGGAGATCGCAGACTGTAACTTTGCAGCTGGTCCTGTCATTCAGCCTGGCGGCAATGGTCAGAAGCCGGTCATAGTTGCGCCCTCTGTTATTAAATACCCGGATCTCCTTTACGCCGTCTAAGGCTGCCTGGACCAGGATGGCTGTGGCAGCGCCGCCTCCGCCTAAAAGGGTCATGATTCTGCCAGGCAGGGGATAGCCAAGAACGTCTGACGACTTCATATAGCCGATGCCGTCGGTAGTATAGCCGGTCAGGATACCCTGGTCATTGACTACGGTATTGACCGCTCCGCTGATTTCAGAGGCTGGGGAGAGGTTGTCACAGAGGCTGCCCATGAGGTTCTTGCAGGGCATGGTCAGATTCCAGCCCCGGGCACCCAGGGTTTTGAGACCCTTTACCGCATCTTCCAGTTCCCCGGTTCCCACATCAAAACAAAGATAGCGGTAGTCCAGATCCAGAAGATGAAAACTTTCATTGTGCATGAGAGGAGAGATGCTGTGAGCTACCGGCCGTCCTAAAAGACCGGTCAAAACAGTAGTTCCTGTGATTTTTTGAGACATAGGCCTTCTCCTTTATTTAAAGATTTTATAATTTATAACTATATCATTTTCATAGGAAATGTCAATTGAGCAGGATTAAGACTTGCATACCGACGGACCTTTTGCTAAAATAGAAAAGTCGACTAGTGAAAATAATTGTTATTTTTTATTAGATAAAGAACAAAATATTTTGGGAGATTAGGGTAATTATATTATGGAATTATTGGGAAAAACATTATCAGATAAAACAGAAGCAATTTACAAAGATATCGAAGGCAAGCTGGTATATCCGGTAAAGATTCTGGAAATGGATCCTGAGGACAAAGACCAGGTATCCCAGCCGGTGGCCATGGATACGGGTAAGAAGGAGTTCAGGATTTTAATAGACCCGTCCTTAGATGATAAGCTTTTTGAGAATGCCCTGGTCCGTGACCTCATATATTGTCTGCAGATGAGTAATAACGCGCCGGTGCTTTCAGCAGTCAGCGAGCATGACCTGGATGCGGTTCAGACTGCCATGATGATCTCCTCTGTCATTATGGATATCGACGTGGAGAACAAGCTGAAGTCTTACGACATGCATATCGATGATATTGACACCATGAGGCTCAGTGACCTTTTTGCCTTCCTCAAATCAGGAATCTCTGATTATAACAGGGAACTCTACCAGATTCTCACTGCTCTTCAGGTAACTCTACTTTACTATACGACATCCAAGCAGAAGAATATTACAGAGATTATTCAGACCTTCTACCTTTCCGATCCGGATGCCATGAAGCTGATCGACAAGTATGTGGATATTCTTGACCGTTATGGTGTTGCCGACAACCGGTCCATGATGAGATGTATGAGAAAGATGGCCGCCGCTTCCAATATGAAAGGAAGGCTTCGCCTGGAATACGAGGGCAGGGTCAGCGAGATATAAGACCTAAGTTTATTCTTCAGAGGATAAAAAAGTCATATATAGGATAAAAGAACATGATATACCAATCTTCATGGTGCTCCGGTGCCATGAAGATTTTTCGTAACAACGGGGATTTGGCTGGATCTGTATAGGTAGATCTATATATAGTTAGACCATTCAGGCAGACCTATCCAGGCCGGCTTATTATGAAGACTGATTCTGCTTGTTTTTTATCAGGCCCGCTGCCAAGCGGCTTATCAGATCAGATATTTCAGGAGGAGTGCTCATGAATCGTGAAGCCCTTTACAGACGTTTACAGGAAGGACCATTGATTTTGGATGGTGCCACAGGCTCTAACCTGCAGAAGGCGGGTATGCCTGTGGGTGTATGTCCGGAACAATGGATTCTTGATCATCCCCAGGTTTTGCTGAAGCTGCAGAAAGATTTTGTGGAGGCAGGGTCAGACATTGTTTATGCCCCAACTTTCTCAGCCAATAGAATCAAATTGGCAGAATATGGCCTGGCAGACAGGATAGGCCAGATCAACCGTGACCTGGCTGCCTTGTCCCGGAAGGCAGTAGGGGATAAGGCCCTGGTTGCCGGTGACCTGACCATGACTGGGGCAGCCCTTGCACCCGTTGGTTCCATGGAACTGGAAGAGTTGATTGACATTTACAAGGAACAGGCAGCCTATCTTCTGGAGGGCGGTGTGGATCTTTTTGTAGTTGAGACCATGATGAGCCTGGCTGAAACCAGGGCGGCAGTCCTTGCCATCAAGGAGATCTGTGATCTGCCGGTCATAGCTTCTCTGACCTTCCAGGAGGATGGCAGGACCCTCTACGGAACAGACCCGGTGACGGCAGTAGTAGTACTGCAGAGCATAGGTACCGATGTAATCGGGGTAAATTGCTCCACAGGTCCCAGGGAGATGCTTGCGGTAGTTAAACAGATGAAGGAATACGCCGACGTACCGATTCTTGCCAAACCCAACGCGGGACTTCCCGTCCTGATTAACGGGGAGACAGTTTACCCCATGGCCGCGGAAGAGTTTGCTTCTTATGGGCCTGCCTTCGTTGAGGCCGGAGCCGCTTTTCTGGGTGGCTGCTGCGGCACCAGCCCGGACCATATCCGGCTTTTGGCCAGGTCGGTTAAAGGCATGGCCGTCAAAGAGGCGGACAACCGCCACCCAATGATGCTGGCTTCAGAAAGAAAAAGCCAGGAGATCCTCCTTGATGGTCCCTTTCTGGTAATCGGAGAGAGGATTAATCCAACAGGAAAAACGAAGCTGCAGGCTGAGCTGCGGGCCGGAAGATTCCAGATCGTTGAAGAGATGGCCGAAGCCCAGGAAGACATGGGAGCCCATATCCTTGACATCAATATGGGTACGAATGGTATTGACGAGAAGGAGGCTATGCTCAAGGCCATAGATAAGGTGACCATGGTATCCAGCCTGCCTTTATGCATAGACACAAGCTACGTGGAGGTTATGGAGGCGGCCCTGCTCCATTATCCGGGAAGGGCTCTCATCAATTCTATTTCCCTGGAAAAATATAAGATAGAGAGACTGCTGCCCCTGGCTAAGAAATACGGGGCTATGTTTATTCTTCTTCCTCTCTCGGACCAGGGCCTGCCCAGGGACAGCGAGGAGAAAAAGGAGATCATAGGAAAAATTCTGGCCGAGTCTGATGCCCTGGGTATCAGCAGAAAGCAGATTATCGTAGACGGACTGGTAACAACAGCGGGAGCCAACCCCAGAGCTGCTTTGGAAACCCTCGATACCATCAGATATTGCAGGGAAGACCTGGGCCTGCCCACCACTGTGGGCCTGTCCAATATTTCTTTCGGTCTGCCGGAGAGGGCCTATGTCAATGGAGCCTTTGCCGCCATGGCCATAGGCCAGGGGCTGACCATGGCCATAGCTAATCCCTCCAATCTCATGCTGATGGGAATCAGTTCGGCGGCAGACCTGCTTCGTAATACTGACGGGGCCGATGTCCGCTATATCCACCAGATTCAGCGGATGGCACCCCTACTGGCCCGGCAGAAGGAGAACCAGTCACTGGCCGGGGCAAAGTGCCATTGTCCGGATGTCCGGGAGGGCAGACAAGCAGGATCCGCAGGGCAGAAACCGGGACAGGGTCTGGGACAAGCCGGCAGTGGAACGGAGACCAGTCCGGTCTTCGAGGCCGTATTAAAGGGAAATAAGGATGGGATCCTGGACCTGGTCCAGGCTGCTCTTAAAGATGGAGTCCAGGCCGGGGATATTCTTGACGGGATGCTGATTCCTGCCATCAATGAAGTGGGCAGGCTTTTTGACAGACAGATTTATTTCCTCCCCCAGCTGATCTCCAGCGCCGGGACCATGGAGAAGGCGGTCTCCTATCTGGAACCCCTCATGCAGACCGGCGGAGGCAGGGAATCCATGCCCTCCATAGTCATTGCAACAGTGGAAGGGGATATCCATGATATCGGTAAAAACCTGGTGGCCCTGATGCTCCGTAACTATGGTTACCGGGTCATCGACCTGGGCAAGGATGTGCCGGCCTCCCGCATCGTTGAGACAGCAAGGGAGGAAGATGCCTCCATCATTGCACTCTCAGCCCTAATGACAACAACCATGATGAGGATGGAGGATACGGTGAAGCTTAGAGATGAGCAGGGTCTTGATGCCAAGGTGATCATCGGAGGAGCCGTTACAACCCAAAGCTTTGCAAAGGAGATTGGTGCTGATGGCTATTCTAAAGATGCTGCAGATGCTGTCAAGCTGGTTAAAAGTCTTCTTGATGAAATGTGACCCTTTTTTGGAGTTTTGGGAACTGGCGGACCTGGCTTCCTGTAAATAAGGGCCATGCTTTATTCAAGGACCGACAGCCTTTATAGCATGGCCTGCCCGCTGATTATTTAGAAAAGCGAAAGAATTGATAAAGCATTTTAATATTTGTTTGAACAAATGTGTGGTATGATGGGAGATATAGCTGGGAGCGGAAGACTGCCATGGCTGAGAATTATTTTAGGAGAAATGTTTTTGGCAGGCCAGGGCAGGGAGGGCTTTGCGGCTAAGACTTATCATGACAAGGCCAGAGGATAAATAAGATGACTGTAGATATTATTATTCCCACTTATAAACCGGACCAGAAGTTGGACAGGTGTCTTCGTATGCTTCAAAGGCAGACCGTAAAGCCTGACAGGATCCTTTTGGTGAATACGGAAGAGAGTCTCTTTTCCAGTCAGGTATTCCCGACCCTGCCCCAGGGGGAGATTATTCATATCAGAAAAGAAGAGTTTGACCATGGAGGCACGAGGAACCGGGCAGCCGCCATGTGTGACAGTGACCTGATTCTGCTGCTTACCCAGGATGCCATCCCGGCGGATGAGTACCTGATCGAGCATCTCATGGACGCCTTTTCTGACCAGGAGGTCTGTGCGGCCTACGGCCGGCAGATGGCTGACCCCAGGGATAATCCCGTAGAATCCTACACCAGACAGTTTAATTATCCGGCCCAAGGCAGGGTCAAGTCCAAAGAAGACCTGGAAGAGCTGGGTATTAAAACCTTTTTCTGTTCCAATGTCTGTGCCGCTTACAGAAAGTCTGTCTATGACCAGCTGGGAGGTTTTCCCACCCATACGATTTTTAATGAGGATATGATTTTTGCGTCCCGGCTGATCGAGGCCGGAAAGAAGATCGCCTATGTGGCAGAGGCTAAGGTCTGGCACTGGCATAATTACAGCGCCATGGACCAGCTGCGCAGGAATTTTGACCTGGCCGTATCCCAGGTGGATTACGGCGGCCTCTTTAATGAGGTCCGGTCAGAGTCAGAAGGAATCAGACTGGTGAAGATGACCCTCCTGCATTTCCTGAAGAAGGGACGGATCAGCCTGGTCCCCCACATTTTCCTGCAAAACGGGGCCAAGTTTGTGGGCTACAGGCTTGGGAAAAGCTACAGAAGCCTGCCACAGTGGCTGGTCAGAAGGATCTCCATGAACAAGGAATACTGGAAATCATAACTTTTCGTCTGTATATTTTAAGAATTTTGGTCTTGAAATGTATCAAAATTTAGTATAAGGTAGTAAAGGAATTATGCGGTCAGAGCAGTTGTCTGAGGCTGCCGGCCTGTTCCGGATCCGAATCCGTCTGCATCCAACTGATGTATGATCAAGAATCAGGAGGTATAAAGTTTGACATCTAGCAAGAATAATACTGGGATGAAAAAGAAGAAGGTTAAGAAAAAGAAGTCTTCGGGAGGCATCAGGTGGGGGAGGCTGCTGGCGCAGATTATGACCTGCCTGCTTCTGACGGTCCTTTTTCTGGGGTCTGCTGTCGGAGGAGCTGCGGCTGCTTATTACAAGGCCGCGACCATGACCATCACCACCGATACCGAGACAGCCCTGAGGAATGCCAACGTCGTCGAGACAGACCTTTCCTATGACCAGGACGTGGTTAACATTCTCCTGATCGGTGCCGATAAGAGGGCTGACGAGAATGATGCCGGCCGGTCTGACACTACGATGATTGCCACCATCGATCTCAAGAATGGAAAGCTGAAGCTGACCTCTCTTATGAGAGACATGTATATAGAGATCCCTGAATATGGATACCACAAGTTTAATGCCGCCTACTCTTACGGCGGAGTACAGCTGGAGTATGAGACCATAGCCAACAATTTCGGCATCAAGCTGGATGGTTATGTTGAGGTAGATATGGAGGCCTTCCGTGAGGTAGTCGACCTGATCGGCGGCGTGCCTATGGAGCTGACGGAGGCGGAGGCCTATTTCATGCAGACAGCCTACAAGAATTCCAAGCACGGAGAGAAGAACGTTACTGCCGGGTCTAATATGCTGACTCCTTACCAGGCCCTGGCCTACTGCCGGATCAGGCAGGACGTGACCGGCGAGTTCGGACGGACAGACCGCCAGAGAAAGGTTCTTATATCCGTTTATAATGCCTTCAAGAGTGAGGATCTGATGACCATTACCAATATCTGTATGAAGGCACTGAAATATGTTACAACTGACCTGACTGAAGAGCAGATCCGCAGTCTTATGACTGCTGTGATCTCCATGGGTACCACAGACATTGAGCAGCTTCGTATTCCTTACGAGGGGTCTTTCACTGAAGGTCGTTTGGCCGGTGACGGTGCCTGGGTTATGCAGGTGGATTACGATGCCAACAAGGCAGCTCTCCAGTACTTTATCTTCGGAATCGGTGAGGATCCCCAGATTCAGGAGAACTACGGTGTCGGCAACGACAGGTTTATCGATGGCTATTATCCGGAGAAGACAGAAGGAATTTCAACCTATTAAGCCCTAGTGAGGAGAAAGAGACATGAAGCGAATCGTTCTATCATTATTAGTAGATAACAATCCCGGCGTCCTGGCCCGTGTGGCCTCCCTTTTCAGCCGGAGAGGATATAATATTGACAGCATCACTGCCGGTGAGACCAATGATGCCAATTATACCAGGATTACTGTTACAGTAAGAGGTGATAACCAGATTCTTGCCCAGATCCGTAATCAGATCAACAAGCTGGAAGAAGTCCGCAAAATCATAGAACTGGATAATGACCAGTCTGTCTGCCGTGAACTGGTACTGGTTAAGGTTCTTGCCGACAAGAAGGAGAAGCAGGAGATTATCGCTATCGCCGACGTTTTCCGCGCTAAGATCGTGGATGTTTCAACGAATTCAGTCATGATTGAGCTGACCGGCAACCAGAATAAGCTGGATGCCTTCCTGAATCTGCTGGAAGATTTTGAAGTCATTGAGATGGTGAGAACCGGTCTTACCGGTCTTGAGAGAGGAAGTAATATATTATAGGCTGATCATCAGTCGTTTATAGAACCGCCGGAGGAGAAGGCGCCTGTATAGGGCTTTGGCTTCCGGCGGTTTTTCATATTTTCAATTAGTTTTGACATGGGAAAATGCAATTTTATCTTTAAAAAAATTCAAAAAATTCAATTAATTGTTCATTTAATTGGATCAAAGTCTTGATTTCTGAATTTATCAGTAGTATTATATCTTGTGATGCGTAAAATATTGAGGTCCTTTACCAGAAGATCCGTGTCAGGGACTGGAATACAGAAATAAGTATATTTAACATTTTAGGAGGAATTAATCATGGCAGCAAAGATTTTTTATCAGGAAGATTGTGACTTATCCTTATTACAGGGACAGACAATCGCCATCATCGGCTATGGCAGCCAGGGACATGCTCATGCCCTTAACTTAAAGGAGTCCGGATGTAACGTTATCGTTGGTCTTTACGAGGGAAGTAAGTCCTGGGCTAAGGCTGAGAAACAGGGCCTGACTGTTTATACGGCAGCAGAGGCAGCAAAGCGCGCCGACATCATCATGATCCTGATCAATGACGAGAAGCAGGCACAGCTTTACAAAGAGAGCATCGAGCCCAACCTGGAAGAGGGCAACATGCTGATGTTTGCTCACGGCTTCAACATTCATTTCGGCTGTATCGTACCGCCGGCTAATGTTGACGTAACCATGATTGCTCCTAAGGCTCCGGGCCACACAGTAAGGTCCGAGTACATCGAGGGCAAGGGAACTCCTTGTCTGGTCGCTGTAGAGCAGGATTACACAGGTAAGGCTCTTGACAAGGCATTAGCTTACGGCCTTGGTATCGGCGGCGCCAGAGCCGGTATCCTTGAGACTACCTTCCGTACAGAGACAGAGACTGACCTCTTTGGTGAGCAGGCTGTTCTTTGTGGTGGTGTATGTGCTCTTATGCAGGCTGGTTTCGAGACCCTCGTTGAGGCTGGCTACGATCCCAGGAATGCTTACTTTGAGTGCGTTCATGAGATGAAGCTGATCGTTGACCTGATCTACCAGTCCGGTTTCGCAGGAATGAGATACTCCATCTCCAACACTGCCGAGTACGGCGACTATGTAACAGGTCCTAAGATTGTCACAGAAGAGACCAAGAAGACCATGAAGAAGATCCTCGCTGACATCCAGGATGGAACCTTTGCCAAGGACTTCTTACTGGATATGAGCCCGGCTGGAAAGCAGGTTCATTTCAAGGCTATGAGGAAGCTTGCCGCTGAGCATCCGGCAGAGAAGATTGGCGCTGAGATCCGTTCACTTTACAGCTGGAATGGCGAGGATAAACTGATCAACAACTAAGATCTGTCTTTACTGAGCTGACAGGGCCCGCCTGAAAGTTATATTTGCAGGACGGAAGCCGTTTCCTTTAAAAGAATATGATTAAGTAGAGCCGCCGACTTACCTGGCCAGGTAAGCCGGCGGTTCGTTTTTTACAGTAGTTATTTTTGATTTAGTATGGTATCATATAAATTAGATTATTATGTAAATGTGTAGAAATACATTACTTAATCAGAGAATATTGATAGACACAAGGAGGTAGTTGATGCTTAATCAGTCAGACTACAGAAATTATTCATTAGAGGAATGCAGAGAATTGCCGGAACTGGGGGGAACCGGTTATCTGCTTCGTCATGACCGGACCGGAGCCAGGGTGCTTCTCATTGAAAATGAGGACAAGAACAAGGTGTTTTCTATAGGCTTCCGGACACCACCTGCCGATGATACGGGTGTGGCCCATATCCTGGAGCACTCCGTCCTATGCGGGTCGGCCAAGTTTCCCTCCAAAGATCCTTTTATAGAACTGGCAAAGGGTTCCATGAATACCTTCCTTAATGCCATGACCTATCCGGATAAGACCGTTTATCCCATAGCAAGCTGTAACGACCAGGACTACCATAACCTCATGCATGTCTACCTGGACGCGGTATTCTTCCCAAATATTTATAAGAGGGATGAGATTCTCAAGCAGGAAGGCTGGCATTATGAGCTGGACAGCCTGGAGGGTGAACTGAAGTTTAACGGCGTGGTATATAATGAGATGAAGGGAGTCTATTCATCTCCTGACAGCCTTTTGGAGAGCCGGATCCAGGCTTCTCTTTTGAAGGATACTCCTTATGCCTTTGAGTCGGGCGGGGACCCGGATGCCATACCGGAACTGACCAGGGAGAATTTCCTGGCCTTCCACACCAGGTATTATCATCCCAGCAACAGCTACATTTACCTTTATGGTAATGTGGATTTCAAAAAAGAACTGACTTTCATAGACCAGGAGTATCTTTCTAAATTTGACCGCCGGGAGGTCCATTCAGAGATCGCCAGGCAGGAAGCCTACCAAACCCCTGTCACTGTGACTGACACTTACTCCGTCTCAGAAGGAGAAGAGGAAGACGGTGCTTATTTCAGCTATAACGTTTCCGTGGGAAACAGCTGCGATAATGAGATGGCCCTGGCCATGCAGATCCTTGACTATGTACTCTTTACCATGCCCGGCGCACCGGTAAAAAAAGCCCTGATCGATGCAGGTCTGGGCAAAGATGTGGATAGCTTTTATGAAGGCGGCATCCAGCAGCCCTTCTTCTCTGTCACTGTCAAAAAGGCAAAGGAAGGCAGGGAAAAAGAGTTTGTGGATGTTTTAGAGACCACTCTGCGCCGTCAGGCCAGCGAGGGCATTAACAAAAAGGCTATTTACTCTATCATTAATAATTATGAATTCAAGTATCGGGAGGCCAGCTTTGGAAGTAATCCCAAGGGCCTGATCTATGGTTTGAATTTCCTGAGCAGCTGGCTTTACGACGACAGTAAGGCCATGGAGCTGGCCGATTCCCTGACACCCCTGGCCAGACTTAAAGACAAGGTGGAGACCGGTTTCTTTGAGAACCTGATCGAGACAGCGATTCTGAACAACAATCATAAGTCTTTTGTTTACCTTTATCCGGAACAGGGTAAAAACGAAAAGATTGACCAGCAGCTTAAATACCAGTTGGAAAAGCTTAAGAACAGTCTGTCCCGCAGGCAGCTGCAGTATTTGATCGAGGACTCCAGGAGGTTGAAAGAGTTCCAGGAGACTCCATCCACAGAGGAGGAGCTCAGGGCCATACCTTCCCTTACCCTTGACGATCTTCCAAGAAAGGTTATGCCTTTCAAGAATAAAGAGATGGATATTGGCGGGGTGACTTCGGTAGTCCATGAATACCATACCAATGGCATCGTTTATTTCACTTTCTGTTTTGATATTTCCGAGTTGCCGGAGGAACTGATCCAGTATTCCACCCTGCTGGTAGACCTCTACCGCTTTGTAGATACGGAGAATTTCTCCTACAATGACCTGGCCATGGAGATCAATCTGAAAATAGGAAGTGTATCTTTCAGCACAGGAATTAACTCCCTTGTCTGGAAGCAGGACGCTTACAGACCTTACTTTAACATACGTATGAAATGTATGGAGGACCAGGTTCACGACGGCATGAACCTGATCAAGGAGATTTTGCTCACCTCCAGGCTGGATGACAAAAAGCGGATCAAGGAGATCGTTTCTGAGATTCATACTAAGATGGACGCCAGGATCCCGGCCGCAGGCCATGTCCATGCGGCTAACAGGGCCATGTCTTATGTAGACCCCATGATGAAATACAAAGAAGTGGCAGAAGGCATGGGCTACTATGACTTCATCAAGGATCTGGACCGGAATTTCGATGACCGTATCGACGAAGTGGTCCGCCAGCTGCGGAGGGCCCAGAACTGCATATTCCGCAAGAACCAGATGACCGTCAGCCTGACCGGTGAATTTGATTTCAAGGCCATGCTGGAACAGGAATTCCTTGATTTTGCCCGTGTACTCTGGGATGCACCCTGTGTGAAATCTGTCCCGGTTATGACCGCATGCAGGCTCAATGAAGGCTACAAGGCAGCCAGCAAGGTTCAATACGTAGCCGCCGCCGGATCCTATTTAAGCGAGGACAGGCCCTTCACAGGTGCTCTCCATGTCCTTAAGACCATTTTGTCCTATGATTATCTCTGGGTAAATGTCCGGGTAACAGGCGGGGCCTACGGTTGTATGTGCAGCTTTGACAGAAGGGGCTACGGCTTCTTTACCTCCTACCGGGATCCCAAGCTTGCCGAAACTCTGGACACTTATAAAAAGGCTGTCCAGTATCTACAGGATTTCGAGGCCAGTGACAGGGATATGACCCGCTATATTATAGGTACCGTCAGTTCCATGGACCAGCCTCTGGAAGCCCAGGCCCTGGGAGCCAGGTCCTTCGCGGCCTACCAGTCCGGTATGACAGTGGAGATGGTACAAAAGGAGAGAGACCAGGTACTGGAGACCAGACCAGAAACCATCCGTGGCCTGGCATCCTACGTGAAAGCCATCGTCTCTGAAGACGCTGTATGTGCCATCGGTAATGAAAACAAGATTGAAGAGAATAAAGAACTCTTTACTACGGTAAAGAACCTGACCCAGTGATCGATCCCACATTTTCTATGAAAGGATAACATAATATCATACCAACAGGAGTAACGAGACCCATGAAAAAGTTCAAATCAGGTTTTGTGACGATTATAGGCCGGCCCAATGTGGGCAAGTCCACGCTGATGAATCATCTGATCGGCCAGAAGATCGCTATCACATCCAGTAAGGCCCAGACGACCAGAAACCGGATCCAGACTGTCTATACCTGCGATCAGGGACAGATTGTTTTTGTGGATACACCGGGGATCAACCGGGCCAAGAATAAGCTGGGAGATTATATGCTTACTGCGGCGGAAAGGACTCTGGCAGGAGTGGATCTGGTGCTTTGGCTGGTGGAACCTACCACCTTCATCGGTGGTAATGAACAGTATATTATCAGCAAGCTGAAGAATATCTCTACGCCGGTTTTCCTGGTCATCAATAAAACGGACAAGGCCACAGAAGAGGAGATTCTTAAGGCCATCGTAGCTTATAAAGACCAGTGTGACTTCGCTGAGGTCATTCCGGTCAGTGCCTTGACCGGGAAAAATACAGATGATTTGCTGGCTACCATCTTTTCCTATCTGCCTGAGGGTCCCTTGTACTATGACGAGGATACCATTACTGACCAGCCGGAAAGGCAGATCATTGCCGAACTGATCAGGGAGAAGGCACTGAGACTGCTGAGTCAGGAGATTCCCCATGGCATAGCTGTTGTGATTGAAAGGATGAAGACCCGTAAGAAGGGAGACATGGTGGATATCGAGGCGGCCATCGTCTGTGAGAGAGATTCCCACAAGGGCATTATCATCGGTAAAAAGGGAGCTATGATCAAAGAAATTGGAACCCAGGCCAGGACAGACATTGAGATGCTCCTTGACAGCAAGGTGAATCTCAAGCTCTACGTGAAGGTCCGGAAGGACTGGCGGGACAGTGATATTCTTCTGAAAAACTACGGTTATAATATGAAGGACCTGTAGGGGAAATTAGGAGCGGTATGGCAGACCAGAGTAAGATAACAGGAATTGTTCTCTCCATCTACCCGGTTGGGGAAAGCGACAGGAGGCTGACTATCCTTACAGCCCAGAGGGGCCGGATGCAGGTCTTCGCCAGGGGCTGCAGGAAGGTAAAAAGTCCCCTGCATGCCCTCGCCCAACCCCTGGTGGCAGGAGAGTTCATCATCAGTGAATCCAGAACCTATGCCTATCTGGTTTCCGGTGAGGGAAAAGATTTCTATCCGGAACTGAAAGAGGACCTGGATTCCATATATTACAGCACTTACTTCGCGGAAGTTGCTGAGTATTTTACTGTGGAAGGACAGGATGAGAGACCGGTACTGAACCTGCTTTATGTTACATTTTCTGCCATGAAAAAGAAACTGGTACCCCTTCAGCTGATCCGGAGAATCTATGAATTAAAAATGCTCCAGATCCAGGGTATGGGCATGGAGTGTTTCCACTGCCTGGCCTGCGGCAAGGACAAAGACCTGGTCAGGATCTCCTTCGAAGATGGAGGCCTCTACTGCGGGGACTGCGGCGGCAGCCATTTCAGCAGGGACATATCCCCTAAGACGGTCTACGCCCTCCAGTATGTCATGGCCTCAGGTCTGGAAAGGCTCTACGCTTTCCGCCTTGATGAGGAGACCCAGCAGGAGTTTCTGTGGGCCGCGGACCATTATTTTACGGTCCAGGCCGACCACAGATTCCGGTCGGCAGCCATGCTTGACTTTCTGTGAACCTGATGGCAGAAGATTCCATCTTTCACATTTTTACTTGCAATGAGAATATAATAAGGTTAGAATAAGAAACATGAGTCGCCGTCTTGTGCGGGCTGCGTGGGCGGCAGGAGCCGGATTCTGACCGGATATCATAATAATATTATAAGAATGAGGTATATGTCATGGAAAAAACTATGGACAAGATTATTGCAGTTTCTAAGGCCAGAGGATTTATCTATCAGGGCTCTGAGATTTATGGCGGCCTTGCCAATACATGGGACTACGGTAATCTTGGCGTTGAACTGAAGAACAACATCAAGAGAGCATGGTGGAAGAAGTTTATCCAGGAGAGTCCCTACAATGTAGGTGTGGATTGTGCCATTCTTATGAATCCCCAGACCTGGGTTGCTTCCGGACATCTGGGAGGCTTTTCCGATCCTCTCATGGATTGTAAAGAGTGTAAAGAGAGATTCCGCGCAGATAACCTGATCGAAGACTTTGCCAAAGAGAATGGCATAGAGCTTGACGGTTCCATCGACGGCTGGTCCAATGAGAAGATGAAGGCTTTCATCGATGACCACAAGGTGACCTGCCCCAGCTGCGGTAAGCATAATTTTACGGATATCCGTCAGTTCAACCTTATGTTCAAGACTTTCCAGGGCGTGACAGAAGATGCTAAGAATACAGTATACCTGAGACCGGAGACGGCCCAGGGTATCTTTGTCAATTTCAAGAATGTCCAGAGAACCTCCAGGAAGAAGATTCCTTTCGGTATCGGCCAGATTGGTAAGTCCTTCCGTAATGAGATCACACCCGGCAACTTCACCTTCCGTACCAGGGAGTTTGAGCAGATGGAGCTGGAGTTCTTCTGTAAGCCTGACACAGACCTGGAGTGGTTTGCCTACTGGAAGGATTACTGTGTGAACTGGCTTAAGGGCCTGGGCCTCAAGGAGGAAGAGCTGAAGCTTCGTGACCATGACAAGGAAGAGCTTTCTTTCTACTCCAAGGCTACCACCGATATTGAGTTCCTCTTCCCATTTGGCTGGGGTGAGCTCTGGGGTATCGCCGACAGAACTGACTATGACCTGACCTGCCACCAGAATATATCCAAGGTGGATATGTCCTACTTTGATGACGAGGAAAAGAGAAAGTATATACCTTACGTAATCGAGCCTTCCCTGGGTGCGGACCGTGTTACCCTGGCCTTCCTTTGCTCTGCCTATGACGAGGAAGAGCTGCCGGACGGCACTGTGAGAAACGTGATGCATTTCCACCCGGCTCTGGCACCGGTTAAGGTAGGTATCCTGCCTCTTTCCAAAAAGCTCAACGAGCAGGCTGAGAAGATCTACACAGACCTTTCTAAGAAGTTCAATTGTGAGTTCGATGACAGAGGCAATATCGGCAAGAGATACCGCCGTCAGGACGAGATCGGAACTCCATTCTGTGTCACCTATGATTTTGATTCCCTTGAGGATGGCGCTGTCACTGTTCGTGACCGTGACACCATGGAGCAGGAGAGGGTGAGGATTGAGGATCTCAACCATTATTTTGCAAAGAAACTGCAGTACTAATCCGTCAAATTATACTTTTTGAATAGATATTTCCCCTGAAAATCAATTATTTTCAGGGGATTTTTTTAAATTGATATCTGTGCAAAGAAATAATATGATGATAAAATACTTTTTTAGAGATTAGAGGATCCCTGGAGGTCCCAAGCAGCTTTAGAAGGGTAATGACGGGTATCAGAAAATGCAGGTCTGCATGTTCTTCTATCCCTGATCTGAAAGGATGAGATAAATAATGAAACAGGATATCAGAGAAATCTTTGGAGCAAATGTATTCAGCGACGCAGTGATGAAGGAAAGACTGCCCAAGGCTGCCTATAAAAAAATGAAAGCTACCATCGAATCTGGTGCTGAACTGGATCCGGATGTGGCCGATATTGTGGCCCATGAGATGAAAGAGTGGGCCATTGAGAAAGGGGCAACCCATTTTACCCACTGGTTTCAGCCCTTGACCGGCATTACGGCAGAGAAGCATGATGCTTTTATCGATCCCCAACATGACGGAACCACCCTGCTGCGGTTTTCCGGTAAGGAGCTGATCAAAGGAGAGCCGGATGCCTCCTCCTTCCCTTCAGGCGGACTGAGAGCTACCTTTGAGGCCCGGGGCTACACGGCCTGGGACTGTACCTCTCCGGCCTTCATTAAGGAGACTCCCCATTCAACCATTCTTTGTATCCCTACGGCCTTCTGTTCCTACAAGGGAGAGGCCCTGGATATGAAGACACCTTTGCTTCGTTCCATGCAGGCCATCAGCCTGCAGGTTTTGAGAATCTTAAAGCTGTTTGGCAATAATGAAGTCAAACAGATCATCACCTATGCAGGTCCTGAGCAGGAATATTTCCTGGTCGATAAAGAGACCTTTTTAAAAAGAAAAGACCTGATCTTTACAGGCAGAACCCTTTTTGGAGCCATGCCGCCCAAGGGCCAGGAGATGGATGACCATTATTTTGGTGTTATCCCGGAGCGGGTTCTTGGTTTTATGGATCAGTTTAACAGGGAGCTGTGGAAGCTTGGCATCAGTGCCAAGACCCAGCACAACGAGGTGGCTCCGGCCCAGCACGAGCTTGCTCCCATCTACGACCAGACCAACATAGCCACAGACCATAACCAGCTTGTCATGGAAACTGCCCAGAGGGTGGCTGATCAGATGGGCATGAAGTGTCTGCTCCATGAAAAGCCTTTCTATGGTATCAATGGATCAGGTAAGCATAATAACTGGTCCATGGCCACCGACCTGGGAGAGAATCTCCTGGATCCCGGTGACACCCCCCATGAGAATGTTCAGTTCCTTCTGATTCTGGCGGCCATTATCCGGGCTGTGGATGAGAATGCAGAGCTGCTGCGTCTGTCTGCCTCCACGCCGGGCAATGACCACAGGCTGGGAGGCCATGAAGCCCCACCCTCCATAATATCCATTTTCCTGGGAGAGCAGCTGCAGGATGTGGTGGACCAGTTCCTTGACGCAGGAGAAGCAACCCACTCCATCGAAGGGGAAGAGTACTATTCCGGTGTCCATTCCCTGCCCACCTTCACCAAGGATGTCACTGACAGAAACCGGACCTCTCCCTTTGCCTTTACCGGCAATAAGTTCGAGTTCCGTATGCCCAGTTCCAGTCAGTCTATCGCTGACCCTAATATTGTGATTAACACTATTGTGGCTGATGTTCTCAGTGATATGGCCGACCAGCTTGAGAAAGCGGAAGACCTGTCCATGGCCATCCATGACATGATTAAGAACACCATGAGAAAGCATTACCGGATTCTCTTCAATGGCAATGGCTATTCCGAAGAGTGGGTCGAGGAAGCTAAAAAGCGGGGACTGCCCAATATTAAATGTATGGTTGATGCCATACCGGCCCTTGTTTCTGACAAGTCTGTGACTATGTTTGAAAAGCACGGCGTATTTACCAGGGCTGAGCTGGAATCCAGGGCTGAGATCATGTATGAAACCTATGCCAAGACCCTGCACATTGAAGGTCTTACCATGATTGATATGGCTAAGAAGCAGATTCTTCCCGCCTGTCTCAGATACCAGAGTCACCTGGCAGAATCCCTGATTAATATCAAGAAGGCTACACCGGACCTGGATGTGTCAGTGCAGGAGTCTCTCATGAAGGATATACAGAATAATGTGACTGATCTCTATGCCGGCATAGGTAAGCTGGAGGATGCTGTACACCAGGCGGAGAAGATTGAGGATGCCTGCAGCCAGGGACATTTCTACCACGATGTGGTCTCTGCCGCCATGGACAGACTGAGAGCTCCCGCAGACCGCCTGGAAATGCTGGTTTCCAAAAATAACTGGCCGCTTCCCAGCTACGGAGATCTTATTTTTGAAGTTTAAGCCGGCTGCTGGCTCTTGTTGTTTATCCGGGAACAACCGGATTATTATGAAAGTATGCCATGGATAATGATGATAAACTTAATGTAAATGAATATATAGAAGCCCTGGGCAGGAGGGGGATTGTACCGGGTATGGATTCTATCCGCCGCCTGCTTGAGGAGCTGGGGAATCCCCAAAAGGGCCTGCCCCTGGTCCACATAGCAGGGACCAACGGCAAGGGGTCTGTTTTTGCCTTTCTCGACTCCATTCTAAGGACCGCCGGATACAGGGTTGGAAGATATCTTTCCCCCACAATCCGGGGTTACCGGGAGCGATTCCAGATCAACGGAGTTTTTATTAGTGAGGAGGAACTTGCTGACCTCTACTGCCTCATAAAAAAAGCCGATGACCGGATTCAGGAGAAGGGATTTCCCGGTCCTACTCTTTTTGAGGTAGAGACGGCCCTAGCTTTTCTCTTTTTCGCTGCCCATAAGGTGGATTATGCCCTGGTGGAAACAGGCATGGGAGGAAGAGAGGATGCTACCAATATTATGGACCATCCCCTACTGACGGTCATCACTTCCATCAGTATGGATCACACGGCCTGGCTGGGTGACAGCCTGGAGAAGATTGCCGGCCACAAGGCAGGCATCATCAAGGCCGGCTGCCCCTGTCTGGCGGCACCTAATCCACCGGAAGTCATGGAAGTGATCCGTAAAAGGGCCAGAGACTTGGGGTCTGACCTGATTGAAGTGGGCCGGCCACAGATTTTGGAGGAAGCTTACGATGGCAGCCGCTTTGTCTGGGAGGGGGTCTGCTTTGACTGTCCCCTGCCCGGGGGCCATCAGCCTGAAAATGCCCTTTTAGCCCTGGAGGCAGGCCGGATTCTTCTGACTTGCAGGACCCAGGACGAAGATAAGGATTGTCTGACCGGCAGGACCCAGGACAAAGATGAGGATTGTCTGACCGGCAGGAAGCGGGACGAAGATGAGGATTGTCTGACCGGCAGGACCCGGAAAGGAAATATGGATTGCCTCACCGGAGAAAGCCTGGACGGGGGCAATTGCAACAGCGATAAAGAGAAAAAACCGGATTACAGGCTTATGGCCATCCTGCAAGAGGGAATCCGGGAGACCCGCTGGCCGGGCCGGCTGGAGCTGCTTTCTAAAGACCCGCTCTTTTACCGGGACGGGGCCCACAACAAGGACGGAATCCTGAGGCTCAAGGCCTTTATTGAAAAACATTTTACAAATAGAAGAATAATATATATAATTGGGGTGTTAAAGGATAAGGACTATGATGAGATGGTGCGCCTTCTTGTGCCCTCCGCCAGTATGTTTTTTGTCTTCCGCCCCGGGAACGCAAGGGGACTTAATGAGGAGATTCTGGCCGGGACGATCAAGAAAAGAGGGGGTGCCCCTATTGTATGTCCGGGTGTAAATGAAGCCATTAGAATGGCCAGAGAACACTGTAAAAAGGACGATGTACTGGTTCTTTGCGGCTCCCTGTCCTTTATGGAAGAGATGGATGAGAATGAATGGAAGAGATAAAAATGATATAATCCAGGTCAAGGATCTGGAGGTCTTCTGCCACCATGGCCTGCACAAGGAAGAGAATATCCTGGGCCAGAAGTTCGTGGTGAGTGTCTCACTTTATACCAACACAAGAAAGGCAGGACTCAGCGACGAGATGACTGATTCCGTCAGCTATGGTGATGTCTGCAGGCTGATCAAAAAGGAGATGACCCGGCAGAATGACAGTCTTTTAGAAAGGGTGGCTGAGAGGATTGTCCGGGTCATCCTGCTGGAGTATAAAGAGATAGATAAGGTGAAGCTGGAGGTGAAGAAACCCTGGGCTCCGGTGTTGATGCACATGGACCATGCCTCTGTCTGCATAGAGAGAGGATGGCACAGGGTTTATATTGGCGCCGGTTCCAATCTTGGAGACAGGGCGGCTTTCTTGCGGCTGGCTGTTAAGCGGTTAATGAATCTGGAAGACTGCCGTGATTTCCGGTCCTCAGACCTGCTGGAATCAGAGCCCTATGGCTATAAAGACCAGCCTGGCTTTCTCAATGCAGTCTTCAGTCTTGATACCCTGCTGACTCCCTGGGAGATGCTGGACAGACTTATGGAGATCGAACAGGAAGCAGGCAGGAAAAGGGAGATCCACTGGGGTCCCAGGACTTTGGATCTGGACCTGCTGCTCTACGATGACCTGGTCACGGAGGATCCCCGGCTGGTTCTTCCCCATCCTGACATGCACAACAGGATCTTTGTCTTAGGGCCGCTTTGCCAGCTCAACCCCTATGGTGTTCATCCCCTGTACAGGGAGAGATATATAGATATGAAAAGGAGACTGGATTAAGAAAAGCCAGACTATTATTGTAATCATTAGATTAAAGAAGGAATATTATATATTATGGAAAAAAAAGTTCGCGATTTAGAAGAAATAAGAAACGATCTGGACAGTCTGGACAGGACCATAGCAGAGCTCTTTGAGCAGCGCATGAGGTATTCCGCCCAGATGGCTTACGCAAAAAAAGGGACCCGTGAGCCTGTCTATGATAAGAACAGGGAGGATGAGAAGCTGGCAGACCTGACCAAGAACAGGTCCAATCCTTTTATCGTCAAAGGACTGGAGGAGATTTTTATCCAGATTATGTCTATCAGCAGGAAGTACCAGTATCATTTGATCCATCAGAGAGATCGCTATATCGAGAACTATTTTTCCGAGGTGGAAGATCTGGTCATGTTCCCTGATACCAGGGTGGTTTATCCCGGTGTTCCCGGATCCTACAGCGAGATGGCCTGCAAAAAGTTCTTTGGCGCGGACATCGATAACTACGGGGTCACTAATTTCAAGGACGTGGCCTTCGCTCTCAATAACGGTGACGCGGATTACGGCGTCCTGCCCATTGAGAATTCCTCAGCCGGTGACGTGACAGGTGTCTATGATATCCTCCTTGAAAATGATGTATGTATCGTTGGTGAAGTATTTGTCAAGGTGGAGCACTGCCTGCTGGGTGTCAAAGGCAGCAAGCTTTCAGAGATTAAGGTGGTCATTTCCCATCCACAGGGCTTGATGCAGTGTGCCCCCTATCTTGAGAAACTGGGCGTGGAGCAGATCAGTGTTGAGAATACAGCCATTGCCGCCGAAAAAGTGGCCATGGAACACCAGACCTGCCAGGCTGCTGTGGCCAGCAAGAGGGCTGCCGAGCTTTACGGTCTTGATATCCTGGAGGAGAATATCAACTTCGAGTCCTCCAATGTGACCCGTTTTGTCATACTTTCCAAGAAAAGGCAGTATACCTCCCATGCCGATAAGATCAGTATCAGCTTCTCCCTGCTTCATGAGAGCGGCACCCTTTACAACATCTTATCCCATTTCCTTTATAATGATTTGAACCTTTCACATATTGAGTCCGTCCCCCTGCCGGAGAAGCAGTGGGAGTACCGTTTTTATATAGATATTACCGGTAATCTCCATGATAATGCCGTAAAGAATGCCCTGCAGGGTGTCCGGTCTGAGGTTGCTGATTTCAAAATTCTGGGCAATTACTGATAAGAATCTATTTTTCTTTATAAGACCTGAAGTTATAGTCAGACCACAGTGTCTGCGATCTGGATATATATTATGGAAAGAAAAGTCAGAAAAAGAAGAAAAAAAGAAGTAAATAAGCCAGGACCCTTAAGCCTGCTGCTGAAAACCATGGTCAGCATGTGCCTGCTTGTAACCGGAATCTATCTCTGCACCCACTTTATGGAATATCAGAGAAATGCCACGAATCAGGTAAATAAGTACCGGATCGACCAGGTGGCCATGATCAGTGAAGGTAGCGTGATCCAGCAGAAGTTCAAAGCCAGACACAAACATCTGAAAAGTGTGAAGGTCTACTTTGGTAATGACTATGCCGGGACAGCTACAGGAGATGTAGTCCTTGAGATCGTGGATGAGGCCACGGGTCAGAGTCTGACTGCCCTCAGCGAACCTATCAAGGACCTGGTTAATTATGATTATACAGAATTCAAAACAGACCTGCAGATTGAGAAAGGCCATTATTATTATATTAGATTGACCAGCAAAGGAGCAGAATCCGGCAAGGAGCCCCTGGTCTTCCAGTGGTCCACGAAGGAGAGAGGTTTCAAGGGTAAGATGACTGTCAACCAGATTCCCCAGAGGAAATATCTGGTGGCCAAGTTTTATTATCCGGTGACCATTTACCGGCAGTGGGCAGGGATTATGCTGTCTGTGGCCGTGTTGATTCTCCTGCTCTGGTTCCCCATTCCTCTTCCGGAAAAGGTGAAAGCATGGATTGGTTACCTGATGACTTTGGCAGCCCCCCTCTTTACCTACTGGATGGTGGAGAGATTTACGGATAACCTGCTGAAAAGTTTCAGGCCGGCGGAGTTCGCCCTCAACCTGCTGCTTTATTACATGTTTTTCGGCCTGCTTTACCTGCTGTTTTATTCCAGACGGCTGGCGGTTACCCTGGGTATTGTCATCTGGTACATCATCGGTCTTGGCAACTATTTTGTGCTGACTTTCAAAGGAGCACCTATAGTTCCCTCCGACATGATGTCTGCCTCCACCGGCTTTTCGGTGGCTGCCAACTATAATTACTCAGTCCAGCCAGTATTTATATGGAATGCCATTTTTGCCCTTCTCTATTGTTTTATTCTCTGGAGATGCCCGGCGAAAAAGCATATGGGCTGGAAGCCCAGGCTGGTCATGGCGGCCCTGATTCTTGGAGCCTCTGTGATCCTGGGCCATTTTGTCATAGAGCAGAAGACTTTGAAGAGCTATGGAATCAGGAATAATGTCTGGGACCAGAAAAAGGGTTACGCCAAAAACGGCCTCTTTTTCGGTTTTGTCCTTAACATGAACTCTCTGGTCCAGGAAAAACCCTCCGACTACTCAGTGGAGGCGGCCCAGACCATAGCCGCAAGATATGAAGAAGCCTTTGCCAATGAACCGGAGGATGACAAGCGAGGCAGGCTGGAGCCTAAAAAGAAGAAAAAGCCCAATGTAATCTGCATTATGAATGAAGCATTTTCAGACCTTCATGTAGTGGGAGACTTCTCTACCAACCAGGATTATATGCCCTATATTCACAGCCTGAAGAAAAATACCATCAAGGGTGATCTATATATGTCTATTTTCGGATCGGGAACTTGTAATTCAGAGTTTGAGTTTCTGACCGGTGACAGTATGTCCTTCCTGCAAAGCGGTATTATTGCCTATACCCAGGTGGTCAAGGATATCCTGCCGAATATCACCTATACCCTGCAGCAGCAGGGCTACGGACCGGCTCTGGCACTTCATCCCTATCTGGCCAGTGGCTGGAACAGGCCTGAGGTTTATGATGAGATGGGATTCTCCCATTTCTACAGTGAAAGTGACTTTGTCAATCCTCTCATGTATAGAAAATATATCTCAGACCAGTCCAACTATGACAAGCTCATAGAACTTTATGAGCAGAGAGAGCAGAAGGATGATCCTTTCTACCTCTTTACTGTGACCATGCAGAACCATGGTGGTTTCGACAAGACCTACAGTAACTTTAACAACGACGTGGTGATTACGGATAATCACCAGAACGATACGGCGGACCAGTATCTGTCCCTGGTAAAGAAGAGTGATGAAGCCTTCCGGAATCTTACCGCTTACTTCAGTAAAGTGAAGGAACCCACACTGATTCTTATGTTCGGAGACCATCAGCCGGCTGTCGCCAGCAGCTTTTATGACGGTCTTTTTGGCAAGTCGGCGGCGGACCTGTCCAGCCAGGACCTGATGAAAAAATATCAGGTTCCCTTTGTCATCTGGGCCAACTATAATATAAAGGAGACTGAGATTGACAAGATGAGTGCCAATTATCTCAGTGCCTATATGATGAAAGAGGCTGGCCTTAAGCTGACACCTTACCAGAAGTTCCTGCTCAGGCTTCATGAGAAGCTTCCGGTACTGACGGCCATGGGCTCCATTGACAAGGATGGCAACTTCTATGAGAACGCCCTGGATTCTCCATACCAGGATATGGTAAAGGAGTACCAGATCATGCAGTATAATAATCTGATTGATACAGATAACATGGTCAAATCTTTCTTTTTCCTGAAAGATCCGGAGGAAGCCTCCGGGGATTCTTCAGAGGAAGACTAATCCCGGGATTCCTTTATGGGAGAATAGTTTATGATTTTAGGATACGCTAATAAGAAAATGATTTGCGGCCTCCTGCTTCTGCTTACGGGGGTCCTGGTCCTGGCGGGCTGCCGGCCAAAGAGTCCGGGTTCTCCGGCTGAGGCATCCACTTCGATACGTGATATGAATCCTGCCCACCTGGATGACATCACCATGGATGGTATGGTGGATGATATTCTTAGCCAGATGACCCTGGAGGAGAAAGTGGGCCAGATGTTTCTGGTCAGTACGGACTCCCTGGACTATGATGCCGAAACTGCGGTCACTGACCAGATGAAAGAAAGGCTTGCCAGATATCATATCGGCGGCATCATCTATTTTTCCTTTAATATCAAGGACAGGGACCAGATCAGTTCCTTTATTAAAGAGGCCCAGAAGGACAATAAGATTCCTCTTTTCACTGCAGTGGATGAGGAAGGCGGCAGCGTTGCCCGGATCGCCAATACAGAAGGCATGGGAGTGACTATATTTCCTTCCATGGCAGAGATTGGGAAAAGCGGCGATCCAAACAGTGCTTACGCCCTGGGCCAGACCCTGGCCCAGGACCTGTCAGAACTTGGCTTTAATGTGGACTTTGCCCCTGTGGCCGATATTGTTACCAACACTGAGAATACAGAGATTGGGGACCGGTCCTTTGGCAGTGACCCTGAACTGGTCAGCCAGTTTGTCAGCCAGGAGGTAAAAGGACTCCAGGAAAATGGAGTCAGCTCTACTCTCAAACATTTTCCAGGGCAGGGAGACACCAGCGAAGATACCCACAGAGGTTATGTGGACTTAGAGACTAGTATTGACCGGCTTCGGGAGGTGGAATTCCTGCCTTTCCAGGCTGGAATTGAAGCCGGGGCGGATTTCGTCATGGTCTCCCATGTATCTGTGAAGGCAGTGACAGGCCAGGAGGTTCCTGCATCCCTGTCCAAGCTTATGATATCTGATATTTTAAGGGATGAGCTCCGGTATGATGGAATCGTCATTACAGACGCTCTGAACATGAAGAGCATAACCAAGTTTTACGATTCCGGCCAGGCGGCTCTCAAGGCTGTCAAGGCCGGAGCAGACATGATTCTGATGCCCGATGACATGGAGGAAGCTTTTCAGGAGCTTCTTGACGCAGTAAAGAGAGGTTCCATTGATGAATCCAGGATCGAGGAATCGGTAAAGAGGATCCTCACCGTTAAAATCCGTCGCGGCATCCTGCCTCTGACTTCAGAATTAATCCATGGCGGGGAATAATAGGCCGGAGAGTTCTGCTTGTATAAAGTGGATCTGTAAAAAAGAAGGCCTTAAGGCGGAGGCATCCCTGCCCATGACAGTTGGAAACCCTACAATTAACTTATAAAAAACAGCATTTTCAGGAGGTATATCCATATGTACGATCGATATCAGAGCCCACTTTCCGAGCGCTATGCCAGCAAAGAGATGCAGTATATTTTTTCACCGGATAAGAAGTTCAAGACCTGGAGAAAACTCTGGATCGCTCTGGCAGAGACCGAGTATGAGCTGGGCCTTGACAGCGTGACGAAAGAACAGATTGACGAATTGAAAGCCCACGCGGACGATATTAATTTCGACGTGGCCAAAGAAAGAGAAAAGCTGGTCCGCCACGATGTTATGTCCCATGTCTATGCCTATGGCGTCCAGTGCCCTGATGCAAAGGGCATCATCCACCTTGGCGCCACCTCCTGCTATGTGGGAGATAACACAGACATTATTATCATGACCGAGGCCCTGAAGCTGGTCCGCAGCAAGCTCATTAACGTGATCGCCGGGCTGGCTGCTTTTGCCGGCAAATATAAGGACCTGCCCACCCTGGCCTACACCCATTTCCAGCCTGCCCAGCCGACAACGGTAGGTAAGAGGGCTACCCTCTGGATTCAGGAGCTTCTTCTGGATATGGAGGACCTGGACCATGTGATCGCAAATATGAAGCTTCTCGGTTCCAAAGGAACCACCGGGACCCAGGCAAGCTTTCTGGAGCTCTTCAACGGGGACCATGAGACGATCCGTAAGATTGACGATATGATTGCCAAGAAGATGGGCTTTGAATCCTGTTATCCGGTTTCCGGCCAGACCTATTCCAGAAAGATAGACAGCAGGGTGCTCAATGTTCTTGGCGGCATAGCCCAGTCAGCCCATAAGTTCTCCAATGACATCCGTCTCCTCCAGCATCTGAAGGAGATCGAGGAGCCCTTTGAAAAGAACCAGATTGGATCATCCGCCATGGCTTATAAGAGAAACCCCATGAGATCAGAAAGAATCGCCTCCTTAGCAGATTTTGTCATGTCCAATACCATGAACCCGGCCTTTGTGGCCTCCACCCAGTGGTTTGAGAGAACTCTGGATGATTCCGCTAACAAGAGACTGTCCGTACCCGAGGGCTTCCTGGCAATCGACGGTATCCTGGACCTCTATCTCAATGTAGTTGACGGTCTTGTCGTATATCCTAAGGTGATTGAGAGCCACCTGCTGAAAGAACTGCCCTTTATGGCCACGGAAAATATTATGATGGACGCGGTAAAGGCAGGCGGGGACCGGCAGGAACTCCATGAGAGGATCCGTATCCATTCTATGGCAGCCGGCCGCGTTGTCAAGGAAGAAGGCAAGGAAAACGACCTCCTTGACCGCATCGCGGCAGACCCGGCCTTTGGCATGACCAGAGACCAGCTGCAGGCCATCATGAAGCCTGAGAACTTTGTGGGAAGGTCCCCGGAACAGACGGAAGAGTTCCTCCGTGATTACGTCAAACCTCTGTTGGATGAGAACCGGCAGCTTCTTGGTATGAAAGCGGAAATCAACGTATAGGACGGTCCGGATTTGTATTCCAGACAGATTTACTAAGTGATTAATAATAAGAATAAACCCAGGATACCGGTATCAGTTACAGATGCCGGTATCTGAAGCATTTTGGAGTTGTACATATTATGAGTGAAGAAAAAAGGTCGTCGTCTAATGTGCTGGCACAGGCGACGATCCTGATGGTTGCCGGCATCATAACCAGAATTATCGGTGTTCTTTACCGCAGCCCTGTCACCAGTATCATTGGGGATGAGGGAAACGGTTACTATGGTATCGCTGTAAATATATACACTATGGTACTGCTGATTTCCTCCTACAGTATCCCCATGGCTGTGTCTAAAGTTGTATCAGGTAAATTAGCCTTAAAACAGTATAAGGATGCCCACAAGGTCTTCCGCTGTGCCGTAATTTATGTATTTATTGTTGGTAGTGTTGCCAGCATGATTACCTTTTTCGGAGCTTCCTACCTGATTCCTGAGAGTCAGGCGATGGCAGTACCGGTTCTCCGGGTTCTGGCCCCCACCATCTTTTTCTCTGGATTTCTGGGAGTTTTAAGGGGCTATTTCCAGGCCCACGGAACCATGCTTCCCACCTCCATATCCCAGATTGTGGAGCAGATTGCCAATGCCATCGTAAGTATAGGAGCCGCCATCCTTTTTATCAGGCTTTTTGCCGGGGGAGACCCGGTCAAGGTTCCTGTCTTCGGTGCCATGGGAAGTGCCGCCGGCATCGGGGCCGGAGTTGTGACCGGCCTGCTTTTTATGCTTCTTTTATATGGTGTTAACAGGTCTTTTTTCCTGGCCAGGACTAAGAGGGATGTGACCGGGCAGGAGAGCAGCTACGGACAAATCTTCCGGATCATTTTCTTCATGGTCACTCCTGTGATCCTATCCACTTTTGTCTACAATATCAACCCGGTAATGGACCAGACACTCTTTATGGATATCATGGCCTTCAAGAGGATGGACAGCAAGCTGGCCGCGGAGCTCTACGGTGTTTTTTCAGGAAAATACTGGGTACTGATCAATGTGCCCGTAGCCCTTGCCAACTCTTCATCCACGGCCATGATTCCTGCTGTGTCCACCTACTACACCCTGAGGGATTATGACCGCTGCAACAGGCAAGTTCACCAGGTAGTCCAATTTACCATGCTGATCAGCATTCCCTGTGCCATAGGCCTGGGAACTCTGGCCTACCCCATCATGGAGGTTCTCTTCCCCCAGAGGGAGACCATAGACCTGGCAGTTTCCCTGCTGAGGACCGGCTGTATCAGCGTTGTTTTCTACAGTCTTTCCACGGTAACGAACGGAGTCCTCCAGGGCATAGGCAAGGTAAATATTCCTCTGAGAAATGCGGCTCTTTCCCTGGTCTTCCATATTATGGTGCTGACCCCGCTGCTGTATTTTACAGACCTGGACCTGTATGCCCTGGTGATTGCTACCATGTTCTACGCCTTTATGATGTGCTTCCTCAATAATGTAAGTGTCAGGAAGTACCTCCATTACAGGCAGGAATTTAAGAAGACATTTTTTATTCCCTTCCTGTCGGCGGCTGTCATGGGGCTGGCCTGTTATGGCTTCTATCAGGGACTGGATCTGGTCTTCAGAAGATATCTCATGCACTATATCTCTTACAGGCTCTTAAGTCTGCTGGGTCTTGGGGCATCGATCGTGGTGGGAGTTCTGGTTTATTTTGCTTTTGTCCTGAGACTCAGGGGCGTATCCCGACAGGAATTAAAGCAGTTCCCTATGGGAACAAGGCTGGTTTCTCTTGGCAATAAGTTCAAGCTTTTTCCTGTGGAAAGCCAGGAGCAGGAGACAAAATAATAAGACATATAACTTTACTTATTGAAGGATATAAGATATAATAACTCTGTTTGGTCTGTTTTGGACTGGATTCTTGTGGCTGTGGGTGCTTTTATGGGCTGCCGGCCGGCAAGAATGGCAGGACAGGCCGACAGTAAGTACGAAATCAGTTTAATTTGTAAGCATATAGGGGATCCCTCCTGCCAGGAGGGGACAGCCCCAGGTAAGCTGGGAGGAATTATTCATGGTAAAAGCGATTGTAGGAGCAAACTGGGGAGACGAAGGCAAGGGCAAGATTACTGACATGCTCGCCGAGAATTCCGATATTATCATCCGTTTTCAGGGTGGCGCAAACGCAGGTCATACCATCATCAATAACTATGGTAAGTTTGCTTTGCACACTCTGCCCTCCGGTGTGTTCTATGATCACACCACCAGTATCATTGGCAATGGTGTAGCACTTAATATTCCGGTGCTGATCAAGGAGCTCAAGCAGGTTGTCAGCCAGGGAGTTCCCACACCTAAGCTGCTGGTATCCGAGAGAGCACAGATCGTTATGCCTTACCATATTTTATTTGACCAGTATGAGGAGGAGAGGTTGGCCGGCAAGTCCTTTGGATCTACCAAGTCCGGTATCGCACCCTTCTATTCTGATAAATATGCCAAAATCGGCTTCCAGGTCAGTGAACTCTTTATGGAGGAAGAGGAGCTAAGAGAAAAGATTGAACGGGTTCTTATCCAGAAGAATACCCTTCTTGAACACCTCTATCATAAGCCTCTTATTGACGCCGATGAGATATATAATACCCTGATGGACTATAAAGAAATGATCAGTCCCTATGTCTGTGATGTCTCCCTCTACCTGGACCAGGCCTTAAAAGATGGCAGGAATGTTCTCCTTGAGGGCCAGCTGGGAACCTTGAAAGATCCCGATCACGGAATTTATCCCATGGTAACTTCCTCATCCACTCTGGCTGCCTATGGAGCGATCGGCGCTGGTATTGCCCCCTATGAGATCCAGAAGGTCATCACAGTGGTCAAGGCCTACAGTTCTGCTGTCGGCGCCGGGGCTTTTGTAAGTGAGATCTTCGGGGATGAGGCTCAGGAGCTTCGCATCAGAGGAGGAGACAAGGGAGAGTTTGGTGCTACTACAGGAAGACCCCGCCGTATGGGCTGGTTCGACTGTGTCGCTTCCCGTTACGGATGCCGGCTGCAGGGTGCTACTGACGTGGCTTTCACTGTCGTAGACGTACTTGGTTATCTGGATGAGATTCCTGTCTGTGTCGGATATGAGATCGATGGCCAGGTGACAAAAGACTTCCCTGTAACTTCCAAACTGGAAAAGGCAAAACCGGTTCTCAAGGTTCTGCCCGGCTGGAAGTCAGATATCCGGGGAATCAGGAATTACGAGGACCTTCCGGCCAACTGCCGCGCTTATATCGAGTTTATCGAAAAAGAACTGGGTTATCCCATCACCCTGGTATCTAACGGACCTGGCAGGGATGAGATTATCTACAGGGGCTTTGAGAAATAGGTCCCGGCCTGCTGGTCACAGAAGCTCATATGAATAAGGTAATGAATGAAGGTGGGATATTCTCACCTTCATGTTCTATATTTAAAGGATATATATTTAAAGGATATATCGTGGAGACTGATATCCACAACTGTTGATACTTTTTTGCGGACCTGCTGACAGGCATGCATTTTATCAGATCAAAAAGCTGACCAGCAAGGACAGCCGGCTGATTGGCAAAGGAGGAAATGTATGAAGCTATTATCGATAGCAATACCAAGTTATAATTCCCAGGATTATATGAGGAACTGTATAGAAAGCCTGCTTCCCGGCGGGGAAGATGTGGAGATCCTGATCATCGATGACGGTTCAAAGGACCATACGCCGGAGATTGCCGACGAATATGCCAGGAATTACCCAGACATAGTCAGAGCCGTCCACCAGGAAAACGGAGGACACGGGGAGGCTGTCAATGCCGGCCTTCGCCATGCCACAGGTTTCTTTTACAAGGTGGTGGACAGCGATGACTGGGTAGACCAGGAAGCTTATGCCAGGATCCTGGATTTCTTAAGAGAAGCTGTCCACAAAGAGGAACCTCTGGATATGCTTTTGTCAAATTATGTATACGAGAAGCAGGGAGCTCTCCACAAAAAGGTGATCCAATATCATTCCATCCTGCCCCAGGGCAGATATTTCAGCTGGGAAGATATCGGCAGCTTTGGTCCCAGCCAGAATATCCTGATGCATTCTGTCATCTACAGGACCCAGATGCTTAGGGATTCAGGCATGGAACTACCCAAGCATACCTTCTACGTGGATAATCTGTTTGTCTATATACCCCTGCCTTATGTGAAGAAGATGTATTACCTGGATGTGGATTTCTACCGGTATTTCATCGGAAGGGAAGACCAGTCGGTCAATGAGAAGGTCATGATTTCGAGAATCGACCAGCAGCTCAGGGTAAACAAGATCATGATTGACACCTATGCTCATCATGAGGCATCCTTTACTTCTGAAAAGCTTAAGAAATATATGATCCATTACCTGCAGACCATTCTTATGGTATCCTCTGTGCTGCTTATGAAGATGAATACGGAAGAAGCAGACAGTTTGAGGGATGATCTCTGGCATTATCTTGACGATAAATCTCCTGATGCCTACAAGTCCTGTGAGGGGTCCCTGATTGGCAAGCTGACCACATCCCACGGCAAGTTTAAGCATAAGCTGACAATGGGAGGATATAAGATTGCCCAGAAATGGTTCGGATTCAACTAAATTTAAAAAAAATGACCTGATCCTGGCGGGGATTATGGTCCTCATAGCCGGCCTGGCCTGGCTGATCACTGCATTTTCTGTCAGGACCGGGAGCCAGGTCCGTGTTACGGTGGATGGCAGCCTTTACGGGGTCTATGATCTCCGGGAGGATCAGGAGATCATCATAAGTCCTACGGGAATCATCCACGGTGACCAGGACAGGGAGAAGAACCTGCAGAATACTGCCGGTCCACTCATTGATGATCAGGAAGAGCTGACCAGGAATAATACTGACCTCAATAGTGGAAGCTGGTATAATGTCTTGCTGATCAAGGATGGTCAGGCCTCCATGACGGAGGCTGACTGCCCGGACCTGATCTGTGTCCACCACAAGCCGGTATCCCGGGAGGGGGAGACCATAGTCTGCCTGCCTCATAAGCTGGTGGTGGAGGTGACTGGGAAAGACTCTGGTCCTAGTGACCCGGGCAGGGAGACTTCCACAGAAAAATATCAGGATTTTGATCTGATAAGTAAATGAAAAACCTTATTACTGGATTCTGGTACCAGAATTATATTGTTATTTTTACAACATATATTTTTGAAATTGATATAGTATATTGTTTTCTTTTCTATACAATCTGATTTTTAGTACAATTTTTTAGCTTGATATTCTAGCAATTTCAACAAAATTATAAGGATTAACAAGAAAAATGAGAAAATAAGATATGTTATATATTTAACACATCTTGATTTCTCTTTTTTTTTCCTATAATATTAGGATGATTTAGTGTGGTTACCAGGCTTTCTACAGTATTTTGCGGCAGGCAAAGAGGGTCTATGCAAGGTCTTGTGACAGACTGGCCCACACCATTAGTTTTCTAAAGATTATAGAAAGAAGGTAGAGAAATGGGACTGCTAACATTTAGAGGTGGCCTCCATCCTTACGACGGTAAAGAGCTGAGTAAAGACCGGCCCATTACCGAGTATCTTCCAAAGGGAGAGATGGTCTTTCCCCTGAGCCAGCATATAGGTGCCCCGGCTGTGGCATGTGTCAAGAAGGGGGACCGGGTTCTGGTCGGACAGAAGATAGCGGAGGCTGGAGGATTTGTATCTGCCAATATTCACAGTTCGGTATCCGGAAAGGTAAAGAAAATTGAGCAGAGAATGACTGTCTCAGGCAATAAGGTCAACTGTATCATCGTGGAGAATGACGGCCTTTATGAACAGGCGGAGTTCACGCCGGTTGAGAATCCGGACAGGGAAGCCATTATTAATGCCGTAAAAGAGGCAGGGATTGTCGGCCTGGGTGGAGCCGGATTCCCCACCCATGTAAAGCTTACACCCAAGGAACCGGAAAAGATTGACAGAATCATCATCAATGCGGCAGAGTGTGAACCCTATATCACCGCCGATTACCGTTGCATGATGGAAATACCAGACCAGCTGATCTCAGGTCTGAACCTGATCCTGGCCCTCTTTCCTGAGGCAAAGGGTGTCATCGGAATCGAGGACAATAAGCCTGAGGCCATAGCTAAACTGACTGAACTCTGCAAGTCAGAGGACAGGATTGAGGTGGCCGCCTTGAAGACCAAATATCCCCAGGGTGCTGAGCGTTCCCTGATTTTTGCGGTTACCGGCAGGGCGATCAACTCCTCCATGCTGCCGGCTGATGCCGGCTGTATCGTGGATAACGTGGCCACAGCCATCGCCATCCATGAGGCAGTGACCCTCGGAAAGCCTCTCTATGAGAGAGTGGTTACCGTGACTGGAGATGCCGTGGTTAATCCCGGCAATTACAAGGTCAAGGCCGGCACCAACGCGGCCGAGCTTGCCGAGGCGGCAGGCGGCTTCAAGGTACAGCCGGAAAAAGTAATCTCCGGTGGTCCCATGATGGGTATGGCCCTCTCGACTCTTGACGTTCCCTGTGGCAAGACATTTTCCTCTCTCCTTTGCTTCACAAAGGATGAGGTCCGGGCTTGCGAGCCCAGCAATTGTATCCGCTGCGGCAGATGCATCGAAGTATGTCCCGCCGGTCTTATGCCCACCAAGCTGTCTGAGATCGCAGACCGGGGAGATTTTGAACTCTTTGACCAGCTCGATGGCTGTGAATGTGTGGAATGCGGCTGCTGTTCCTACATATGTCCTGCCAAGAGAAGACTGACCCAGTCCATGAAGACAGGCCGTCGTGAGGCCCTGGCTCTAAGAAGAAGAAAGTAAACATAAGGAGAGGTGAAAGATGAACGAACAATTCTATAACGTATCTGCCAATCCTCATGTCAGGGATAAAGCGACGACCCACAGCATTATGCTGGATGTGATCATAGCACTTCTTCCCGCAACTTTACTGGGATGGTGGAATTTCGGCTGGAAAGCCATTGTTAATACGATCCTCTGCGTTGCTACCTGTATCATAGCAGAGTACGCATGGCAGCATTTCATGCATAAGAAGATTACCATCATGGACTGCTCGGCAGCCCTGACCGGTCTTCTTCTGGCCATGAACCTGCCGCCGGAGGTTCCATTCTTTATTCCGGTCATCGGTGGTATCTTTGCCATTATTGTGGTAAAGCAGATCTTCGGTGGACTTGGACAGAACTTTATGAACCCTGCCCTGGGTGCCAGATGCTTCCTGATCATATCCTATGCGGGTCTTATGACGAATTTCTCCTACAAAGGTTTTGGAGGAAGCTTTGACGCGACCACGGGAGCCACACCTCTGGCAGCCCTGAAGGCTGGCGAGGCTGTGAATCTGCGGGCCATGTTCTTTGGTAACACAGCAGGTACCATCGGTGAGACTTCCGCCCTGCTGCTGATTCTGGGCGGCCTGTATCTGATTGCCCGCAAGATTATCAGCTGGCGGATTCCTGTCTGCTATATCGGCACACTGGCTGTCTTTGTACTCCTTTTCGGAGGACATGGCTTTGATATGAATTATCTGGCTGCCCATATATTCGGCGGCGGCCTTATGCTAGGTGCCTTCTTTATGGCTACAGATTATGTCACTTCCCCCATCACTCCTAAGGGACAGATTATTTTTGGAATCATTCTCGGTATCCTGACCGGTTTATTCCGAATCTTCGGCGGATCCTCTGAGGGTGTTTCCTACGCGATCATCTTCAGCAACCTGCTTGTTCCTCTGATCGAGAGATATACGACTCCGGTCGCTTTCGGGAAAGGAGGCAAGAATAAATGAATGCTTTGATTAAAGATTGTCTGAAGCTGATTGTCATCACCCTGGTCGCAGGTATCCTTCTTGGTGTCATCTATGAAGTGACCAAGGAACCCATCAGGATTCAGCAGGAAAAAACCCAGATGGAAGCCTACAAAAAGGTCTTTCCTGAGGCAGAGAAATTCGAAGACCTGGAGGGCTTTTCCCCAGAGGAAGCTTCCAAGGTGATCGCAGCCAATAAGGATAACACCGTAGATGACCATGAGGGTGATGAAATTACCTCCGTTGTTGTGGCCAAAGATGGTTCTGGTGCTGACTTAGGATATATTTTTGGTGCTACAACCCACAAGGGTTACGGCGGGGATATCGAACTGACAGTAGGTATCAGGACTGACGGTACGGTTACCGGCTACTCCGTCCTGGAAATCGGTGAGACCGCCGGTCTTGGTATGAATGCCAACACCGATGAATGGTCCTCCCAGTACTCAGAGAAGAAAGTTGACAGTTTCTCCGTGGTCAAGGATGGCAGTGGCTCTGACGCCGACGAAAAGATCGACGCCATCTCCGGTGCGACTATTACAAGTAAAGCAGTTACAGGTCTGATGAACAACTGTCTTGCTTATTTCCAGACTTTAGAAGGAGGTAAATAAGATGAAACCAAACAGCCCTGTTGAAAGATTATATAATGGTATTTTGAAAGAGAATCCGACCCTGGTCCTGATTCTCGGTATGTGTCCGACCCTGGCCGTTACCACATCGGCCATCAATGGCTTTGGTATGGGTATGACCACCACAGCGGTTCTGATGTTCTCCAATCTCCTGATCTCCATGCTCCGTAATTTTATTCCGGACAGAGTCAGGATTCCGGCTTACATCGTAGTAATCGCCTCCCTGGTAACCATCGTCCAGTTCGTACTCGAGGCCTATGTGCCCAGCCTGAACAAGGCCCTGGGTGTCTATATTCCTCTGATCGTTGTAAACTGTATTATCCTGGGACGTGCCGAGTCCTACGCCAGCAAAAACGGCCCCGTTTCCTCCTTCTTTGACGGACTGGGTATGGGCCTTGGTTTTACTCTGGCCCTGACCATCCTCGGTGCCTTCCGTGAGCTTTTAGGATCCGGTTGTATGTTTGGCGTAACCATCCTTCCCGAGGAGGTCTACACCCCCGCGACTATTTTTATCCTGGCACCGGGAGCCTTCCTGGTTCTGGCCTGTCTGGTGGCTGTCCGCAATAAATTAAACAACCGCAAGCCGGTTGAGGAAAGAAAAGACATGCCCATCGGCTGTGGCGACTGCTCTAAGTGTGGTAATATGAGCTGTGCCAGCAGAAGTTTCTTTGACATGAGTGTGGACAATCAAAAGTCCGACACTGCAGCCCCGACGGAACAGGCCAAAGAGCTGACAGCGGAGGAGAAGATTGAGGCGGCTGTGAAGAGAGCAGAGGATGCCGCGGCCAGAGCAGAAGCGGCGGCCGCCAAGGCAGAGGCAGCAGCCGGCAAGCTGGCAGGCCCTGAAAAGAAAACAGGTGTCAAGGCAGCTGAGAAACCGGCAGCGAAAGCGGCTGGCAAGCAGGCCGCAAAGACCGAAACCAAACCAGCGGCTAAAGAAGCCGACAAAGCAGAGGCTAAGGCAGCTGACAAGGCGGAAGCCAAACCAGCAGCCAAGGAAGCTGATAAAGCAGAGTCTAAGACAGCCGTCAAGGCCGAAGGCAAAGCGGAAGATAAAAAAGAGACAGCAACTGAAGACAAGTCAGAAAAGACGATTGACAAATAGGAGGGTAAATAGATTATGATTAAGGATTTAATTTTGATTATCATCGGCTCTGCGATTGTCAATAACGTTGTCCTGAGCCAGTTCCTTGGTCTGTGTCCCTTCCTCGGTGTTTCCAAGAAGATCGACACATCCGCCGGCATGGGTGCGGCCGTAATCTTTGTTATTACCATCGCCGCCTTTGTAACAGCACTGATTAACAAGTTTATTCTGGTTCCTCTGGACCTTACTTACCTGCAGACCATCGTATTCATTTTGATCATCGCTGCCCTGGTACAGTTTGTGGAAATGTTCCTGAAGAAGTCCATACCCTCACTCTATGAGTCCCTGGGTGTTTACCTTCCCCTGATCACAACCAACTGTGCCGTTCTGGGTGTGGCCCTGAATGCTGTTCAGTATGAATACAATATTCTCGAATCAGTCATCTATGGTTTTGGAATCTCTGTGGGATTCACGATCGCTATCATTATCCTTGCCGGAATCCGGGAAAAGATCGAATATAATGATATACCCGAGTCCTGGCAGGGCATGCCGATTGTAATGGTGACAGCAGGACTTATGTCCATCGCCTTTTTCGGTTTTTCGGGTATTATTTAACAGGAGGAATGGAATATGAATATGATAGGAATTGTCCTTGCGGCAGCAGTTGTCGGAGGAACAGGACTGGTTATTTCCGTTCTTCTGGGCATTGCTTCCGAAAAGTTTAAGGTCCCCATCGATGAGAAAGAGGTGGCAGTGAGAGAGTGTCTGCCCGGTAATAACTGTGGTGGCTGTGGCTATGCGGGCTGTGATGCCCTGGCCAAGGCTATCGCTGCCGGAGAGGCCGATGTAAATGCCTGCCCGGTGGGAGGAGCCAACGTAGCGGACCAGATCGCAGCCATCATGGGTGTTGAGGCAGCGGCAGGCGTGAAAAAAGTCGCCTATGTCAAATGTGCCGGTACCTGTGAGCTGGCCAAGTCCAAGTATGAGTACAGCGGTATTGAGGATTGTGTGGCAGCCATGAGCGTGCCCGGAGGCGGTCCCAAAGCCTGTGCCTTTGGCTGTACAGGTTTTGGCAGCTGTGTCAAGGTCTGTGACTTTGATGCCATCCACGTTTATAACGGCATAGCCCAGGTGGATGAGGAGAAGTGTGTGGCCTGCGGCAAATGTGTGGATACCTGCCCCAAGAAGCTTATTGAGCTTGTTCCCTACCAGCAGAAATACAAAGTACAGTGCTCCTCCAAAGAGTTTGGAAAGCCTGTCAAAGAAGTATGCTCCACTGGATGTATCGGCTGTAAGATGTGTACCAGAGTCTGCAAGTTTGATGCTATTCATGTAGAGAACAATATCGCAAAGATCGATTATGAGAAATGTGTCGGATGCGGCGCCTGTGCAGAAAAGTGTCCGTCCAAGATCATCATCAAGTATGCTTGAGAAACCCTGTAATAATATGGAGGAATGCTGAATGAAATGTCCTTTTTGCGGCCTTGATAATACGCGTGTAATCGACTCAAGACCAGCCGATGAGAATTCTTCGATCCGCCGGAGAAGGCTCTGCGACGAATGTGGGAAAAGATTTACCACCTATGAGAGGGTGGAGATCCTTCCTCTTACAGTGATAAAAAAAGATCGTACTCGTGAAGCCTATGACCGGTCAAAGATTTTATCGGGAATCATGAGGGCCTGTCATAAGCGCCCTGTGTCCATCAGCCTGATTGAGGACACGGTTAACCATATTGAAAATGAACTCTATAATCTTGAGTACAAAGAGATTGAGAGCAGCAAGATCGGTGAGATCGTTATGGATCACCTGAGACAATTAGAACAGGTGGCCTATGTCCGTTTTGCCTCTGTCTACCGTGAATTCAAGGATGTGGAAACCTTCATGAACGAATTGAAGAAGGTTTTTGATAATTCAGAAGACAGTAAAGACAAGCAAGATAAATGAGACAAGCATAGTCCCCGATCAGGACTCCATAGAATCCACAAAGTCTGCATGATGACCCCGCAAGAGTGGGGAAAGTCATGCAGACTTTTTTTAATATAAAATGGAAAAATATGTAAATTTCATATTGATATTTTTCTTTTGTCATGGTATCTATTAATAGAACTGGAAAAATATGTAAATTATATATTGTGTATTTTCTATTATTTATAATAATTAGTGGAGGATATATGGTTGAAGTGGAGGATATATGGTTGCTGAAGTAATGAGTGGTATGATCCAGGGCATCGAAGGAATACTTATAAAGATACAGACTGATATTTCAGACGGACTGCCAGTATTTTATATGGTAGGTTATCTTTCCAATGAAGTAAAGGAGGCCAAAGAGAGGGTGAGGACAGCCATGAAGAATGCTGGCTTCATACTCCCCCCTAAAAGGATATCCATCAACCTTGCACCGGCTGACATAAGAAAGACCGGCACCTGTTTCGACCTGGCTATAGCAGTTTCCCTCATGGAGGCCGCGGGTATTGTAAAAAAGAAGCTGACCCCAGAAATTGTTTTTTTGGGAGAGCTGGCTTTAGACGGTACTCTGTCTCCTGTAGAGGGGGTCCTGTCTATAGTCAGGGAAGCCATCACCCAGGGCTACGGTTACTGCATGGTTCCTGTGGATAATTATTACGAGGCCTCTCTTTTAGAGGGAATTGAGATCATTTGTGTCAGGAATCTCTGGGATGTGAGAAATTATTTGAACGGCCAGACCCTCTTAGATGAGAATGGTGAGATCTTAAGCCATGTGGGCCAGTCAGAGCATCTCCAGGCAAGCCTGGCCCAGCTGGCATCTTCCCAGGATAATATTACAAGTAATCCGGACCAGGCTGGAGACTATGGAGACTGGTCCAGGCCCCAGATTGATTTCTCAGATGTAAGGGGCCAGAAGGATGCCAAGAGGGCCATGGAGATTGCGGCTGCCGGTTTTCATAACCTGATGCTGGATGGACCACCTGGCGTGGGCAAGACCATGCTGGCTTCCTGTCTGCCTGGCATTATGCCAGAGATGACCAGGGAAGAATGTATAGAGACAACCATGATATACAGTGTCAAAGGCCTGATGAAGAAGGGCTTCCGGCTCATGGACAGAAGGCCCTTCAGGGCAGTCTCTAGTGCTGCCACTCCGGCGGGCCTCTTTGGAGGTGGAATGATTCCCAAACCAGGTGAGATCTCCCTTGCTCATCACGGAGTCCTCTTTTTAGATGAACTGCCTGAATTTGGAAGGGAGATGATTGAGCGATTCCGCCTGCCTTTAGAGTCCCATTATATTGATATTGTAAGGAAGGAACGGTCTCTTTATTTCCCGGCCGACTTCCTTCTGGTGGCTGCCGCCAACCCCTGTCCCTGCGGATATTATCCGGACAGGAGCCGTTGTAATTGCAGCAACAGACAGATTATCCGTTATCATAACAGGTTAAGCGGCCCCATCCTTGACAGGATAGACCTCTTTGTCCGCTGTGAGGAAGTACCCTTCCAAGTCCTTTCCGGGCATAAGAAAGAAGAGAGTTCAGCCCAGATCCGGACCAGGGTCTTAAGGGCCTGGAATTGCCAGAAAGAAAGGTTCGGTCAGGGGTCTATAGTTTTTAACGGCAGGATGACCAGACAGCAGATCCAGGATTATTGTGCCCTTGATGACCACTCCTACCGGTTTTTGGAAAAGGTCTTTGACAAGTTCCACCTTTCCGGCCGGTCCTACTACCGGCTGCTGAAAGTGGCCAGGACCATAGCAGACCTGGAAGGGTCAGAGAAGATTCTTCTTGACCATCTGGAGGAAGCTGTCCACTTCAGGGAAATCCTGGTCAATCCGGTCTTGCCCCGGGGAATCTTTCAATAATCTTTACTGTTCAGACCAGCTTTGATCATATATAAACTGGCAGGAACTGCCGGGACTGCCCCATTAATAGAAAGGCTAGAGGGAATATTATGACTGCCTGATGGGGTGGGAGAGCTGGCAGAATAGTATTATGGTTGCTTAATGGGATAGGAGAGCCGGCAGAATAGTATTATGGTTGCCTGATGGGATAGGATAGCTGGCAGAATAGTATTTCGACTACCTATTGAGATAGGAAAGCAGGCAGAAAAATTATTTTGACTGCACATGTGATAAGAGGCTGACAGGAAGCATTAAGGCTGCATGATGGGATAGGAAAACAGGCAGAAAAATATTTTGACTGCCCATGTGATAAGAGACTGACAGGAAGTATTAAGGCTGCATGATGGGACAGGAGGAATAGTAGTGTTCATGACAGTTGTAAAGAAGGAGGAAAGAAAGATGACAGATGAGACAGGACGGAAAACAGCCAGTCCAAACCCTGCTTCAGAAAAAGAAGTAGAATTATATTGGTACTGGCTTTTGAATATTCCTTCCCTGGGCGGGACTTATTGCAGGAGGCTGCTGGACCTGGCCGGGTCACCCCGGCAGATTTTTTACCTGAGTGAGAAAGATCTGAAAGATCTGCTGCCTGCAGGCAAGGCGGCAGCCCTGATCCGGTCAAAAGACCTGGACAGGTGTAAAAGAGAGCTGAATTCTCTTGTTAAGAGAGGGATAACTTTCATTTCCTGGGATTCTGAACTCTATCCTGACCGGCTCAGACATATCTATGAACCCCCTCTGGGTCTCTATCTTATAGGTAGAATGCCGGATTTTTCCAGACCTGTCCTGGCAGTAGTAGGCTCGAGGAAGGCCACTGTATATGGTCTTAGACATGCCTACAGTATATCAAGGGACCTGGCCCTGCAAGGGGTACAGATTGTCAGCGGTCTGGCCGCTGGCATAGACAGTGCCGGTCACCGGGGAGCTTTAGATGGCAGGGGCTATACTATGGGTGTGCTGGGAGGAGGTATCGATACCATGTATCCCCAGGAGAATTTTAATCTCTATCGCGACCTCTATGAAAAAGGGGGTGTCCTTTCTGAATACAATATTGGTGTGCCCAATCACAAGGGACTCTTTCCCCTGAGAAACCGTATTATCAGCGGCCTATCTGATGGTGTATTTGTAGTTCAGGCCGGAAAGCACAGCGGCAGTCTGATTACGGCTGACCTTGGCCTTAATCAGGGAAAAACAATTTTTGCCCTGCCCGGCCGTATTACCGATTCCTGTAGCATAGGTACCAATGCCTTGATCGCTCAGGGCGCTGTTATGGTAAACAGGCTGGAAGATATCTTGGAAGAGATGAATATGATAACAGCCAGGCCTGCAATTCATCGGCAGACCATCGGACAGGGGGCCTGGTCGGGAAGCTTTCCGGGGACAGGAAAAGGATACCTGACAAAAGAGAATATATCCCTTGATATGGAGCTTTCCCAGGAAAGCAAAAACCAAACTGATGCTGACAGTTTATCTGGAGATGAGAGACTGGTCCTCTCCCTGCTGGAGGAAGAAGATGTTCTTTCCTTTGACAGACTGGATCAGGCCTGTCCCTTTGACAGTGGGAAGCTGACCCACCTGCTGATTGATCTGGAATTAAAAGGATTTCTGTGCCAGCCCGGGAAAAATATTTTCTCTAAAAGATATTAGTCCTTAAACAGTCCCGGTGAAAGAGCTTTGAGTTTCGTTATAAGCTATAATTTTCGACAGACCGCAGCCTGAAAAGAAGAATAAAGAGACTTAAAATGCAATATTAAATAATCAATTGTAAAAAATTATGCTTGCGTGGCCAATAAAATTGTTGTATGATTGAAAACAGTTTTGAGAACGAGAGTCATATTCTTGTCTTTTTATTCTAAATTATATTTTTAGGAGTGTATATACTAATGCCATCTAATCTGGTCATTGTCGAATCACCGGCTAAAGCAAAAACCATACAGAAGTTTCTTGGAAAGTCCTATAAGGTGATCGCTTCTAACGGACATGTGAGAGACCTGCCCAAGAGTACCATGGGTATTGATGTGGATCATGACTTTGAGCCCAAATATATAACAATTCGGGGAAAGGGAGATATTCTTGCCCAGCTGAGAAAGGAAGTCAAGAAAGCAGATAAGGTCTTTCTTGCTACTGACCCGGACAGGGAGGGTGAGGCCATATCCTGGCATCTTTATAATGCCCTGAAGCTTCAGGATAAAAAGTGTTCACGGATCACATTTAATGAGATTACCAAGGATGCCGTAAAGAGTTCTATTAAGAAGTCCAGGGACATTGACATGGACCTGGTTGACGCCCAGCAGGCCAGACGGGTTCTTGACAGGATTGTGGGCTACAAGATCAGTCCCATCCTTTGGAAGAAGATTAAGAGGGGGTTGTCAGCAGGCCGTGTCCAGTCTGTAGCCCTGCATCTGATCAAGGACAGGGAAGACCTTGTTAACGCCTTTATTCCTGAAGAGTACTGGAGTCTTTCTGTGGACTTGCAGACCGGCCTTGCCAAAAAGCCTTTGGAGGCAGTACTTGTTTCTGATGGCAAGGGCAAGATTCAGATCCATAACAGGGACCAGGTTGAGAAGATTATAGAAGATCTGGGGGGCGAGAAGTTCCAGATCTCTTCAGTGAAAACCGGAGAGAGAAGAAAGAAACCGCCCCTGCCTTTCACTACCAGCACCCTCCAGCAGGAGGCCTCCCGAAGGCTTAATATGACTCCCCAGAAAACCATGAGACTGGCCCAGGAGCTCTACGAGGGAGTCCCGGTAAAAAGAAGGGGTAACGTGGGTCTGATCTCTTATCTGAGGACCGACTCTACAAGAATATCTGAGACAGCAGATGCCAGCTGTAAGGAATATATCAGAAAGCATTACGGGGAAGAGTTTGTGGGGAATCCCGCCGCAGGTAAAAAGCCCGGCAGTGGTAGGATCCAGGATGCCCATGAAGCCATCCGGCCAACAGATAGCAGCCTTGATCCTGAGACCTTGAAGCCCCAGCTTTCCAGAGACCTTTACAGGCTTTATCACCTGATATGGACCCGTTTTATTGCCAGCAGGATGAAGGAAGCAGTCTATGAGACTAAGTCTATCAAGATCAAGGCAGGAGAATATGGGTTTAACGCTTCCGGCAGCCGGATTAAGTTTGACGGCTTCCTGGCAGTCTACAAGGATGACAATGAAAAGACAACCCTGAGCCCCCTGATCCGTAAGATCGATGAGACTACGGAACTTCAGCCCGTCGCCTATCATCCGGAACAGCATTTTACCCAGCCACCGGCCCATTATACGGAAGCTTCCCTGGTCAAGGCACTGGAAGAACTGGGTATCGGCAGACCAAGCACTTATGCCCCCACCATTTCTACACTGCTGGCCAGAAGATATATTGTGAAAGAGAAGAAGAATCTTTATATCACGGAATTGGGTGAGGCAGTGAATGAGATGATGGTAGAGGGCTTCCCAACTATAGTGGATGTGAATTTCACCGCCACTATGGAATCTCTTCTTGATGGTGTCGAGGATGGCAAGGTTCGCTGGAAGACCATCGTGGAGAATTTCTATCCTGATATGGAAAAGGCGGTGAATGACGCCGAGAAGGAACTGGCGGAAATCAAGATAGAGGACGAGGTTTCTGATGAGATCTGCGAACTCTGCGGCAGGAATATGGTGGTCAAGTACGGCCCCCATGGGAAGTTCCTGGCCTGTCCGGGCTTCCCGGAATGCCGCCACACCATGCCTTATTTTGAGAAGATTGGAATCGCATGTCCAAAATGCGGCAAGGATATCGTGCTCAAAAAGACCAAGAAGGGCAGAAAGTACTATGGCTGTATCGGCTACCCGGAATGTGACTTTATGAGCTGGCAGAAACCATCTGCCCAAGCCTGCAGTAAGTGCGGCTCCTATATGGTAGAAAAAGGTAAGAAACTGGTCTGCAGCAACCCTGAATGCGGTTATGTCACCCAGAAGGAAGAAGACCAGACATCTTAATGATCGATGTAACTCCTGAATAATCTTTCAGCTGCCGACCGGACAGTGTTTATGAACCGGTCCTGGCCCAAAGCAGATTATTCAGGAGTTTTTTGATGGAAGATTATTTTTCCCGGCTTAACCAGGTCTGAAGGAATTATTTTTTTAATTGTTCATATTTCAGCTTTTATTGAAAAAAATTAAAAAATAATTGTTGGACCAGTTGAGAACAGGTTGAAAATGTGATAAACTTAAGACAAATGAGATATTGTCTGTAAATATGCTGTTGAATGGGGGAAATTCACAGCATTTTTCTTGACGAAGGTAAAATATTATAAATATAGCGGAGGTATGTATGAGCGTACAATTGCTTGATAAGACAAGGAAGATTAATAAACTATTACACAATAATAATTCTCACAAGGTAGTCTTCAATGACATATGCCAGGTGCTCAGTGACATACTGGATTCAAATGCCTTAGTGATCAGCCGTAAAGGCAAGCTTCTGGGCATAAAAAACCGTGAGAGTACCAGGGCCATAGACCAGCTTATCACCAATCAGGTGGGTTCTTATATTGACAGCATGCTTAATGAGAGACTTCTTGGAGTGCTCTCTACCAAAGAAAATGTAAACCTGGAGACCCTGGGTTTTGAATTTGAGGGCATGGACCAGTGCCAGGCTATTATTACCCCTATTGATATAGCAGGAGAGAGACTGGGTACCATTTTCCTCTACCGGGATGAGAAACAGTACGAGATTGATGATATTATTCTTGTAGAATATGGTACTACAGTGGTAGGCCTGGAGATGATGAGATCGGTCAACGAGGAGAACGCAGAGGAAAACCGGAAGATCGCCATTGTGAAGTCCGCCATCTCCACCCTTTCTTTCTCTGAGCTGGAAGCCATTCAGCATATCTTTGATGAACTGGGAGGGTCTGAGGGTATCCTGGTTGCCAGCAAGATTGCCGACAAGGTTGGAATCACCAGGTCAGTCATCGTCAATGCCTTAAGGAAGTTCGAAAGTGCAGGCGTGATCGAATCACGGTCATCAGGTATGAAGGGGACCTATATCAAGGTTCTCAACGACGTAGTATTTGATGAGTTAAAACAGCTGAAAAAATAAAAGGGCTTATCCTGGATTTTGCAAGTACTCTTTTCGCGGCTGTCCTATAATAGATTTAGAAAAATATGGGATTGGCCGCCACAAGCGGACAGGCCACATCTATTAAAAAAAAACACAGATTACCAAAGAATAGATTACATAAGAAGTCATTATGGAGGGGAAACATGGATAACTATAAGATCACTCAGTATTCTGTGAACAGTATTCTGGGATTTGTGGAGAATTCACAGATTGCCATTCCAGAGATTCAGA
>ODAJ011771236.1_pt1 | contig 60272 bp, 52 predicted proteins | sample 1539241 | NCBI WGS metagenome assembly ODAJ01 (sample SAMN02144231, study PRJEB22623) | gut metagenome | biome: sheep rumen | host: Ovis aries | place: New Zealand | reverse complement strand
GGACAGAAGCGACGTGATTAATAAACTATTTGCTGAATGGCGAGAATATATAGCAACAGAAGACTATCAGAAGTTGAAAAAAAGGACAAATCTATCCATTGCGCAAGCTAACGAAGAGCTAAATCTTGCATTGCGTCGAGGCTTATGGTCTCAAGAAGATGTTGATAAGTATAAAACGTACTTAAACATGGCTGATAAGCAGCTTAACATCATCCGGAAACGGATAAATACTGTTCTTGAGGAACACGGAGAGTATATTGATAAACTTAGAAGTGTCATTACACTTAAGAAGTATTATGACAGGTACAATGAAGGTGTTGAGTTTTTCAAGGAAGATGCTGACAAGTTTATGTCAGAATACCTAGATATTAAACAATCCGGATATAATCTGAAATATTTGTATAATCTGGACAAATACGGAAACAGGATGATACAGATCATCAATGATTACAAAAAACATTTATATGTAGAAAAGAAAATATGTGAACGGATTGAGAAAAAACTGGCCGCTCCGGATATTAAGAAGGAAATTGATGAAGTTAAAAAAGTCTGATTTTCATTATGACGTGAGGTAGGTGATATACTCAGAAGTCACGAAAAAGAACCAAATAACATTGATGCTCCGACAGTTTCTATGACCAAAAAAAGACAAAACAGACAAGAAGGGTTATGCATGTACATATTCAATATGATATTATTATAATAGAAATTAATATATAAGGTATCTGGTAGAAGAAAAAAACTACCAGATGCCTTTTTTTATGCTCAAAAGGAGTAGTGTATGATATTTCATGATTATTATCGTGATAAGGGTGTACGTGATATTTGTCACGAGGTTAAATGTGGCAATCCGACTATACAAAGGAATGCAATATCTATAATAGCAGAGGAATTCATATCATTCGGGGTAGTTGATACTGATTCGGTGCTTATTCCTGCCCCTCAACACTATACAGGAAAAGCTGAATATACATATGAAATATGTGAGATAGTATCTCAACGGACAGGTTGCCGGATAGCAGATATTCTGAGACGCAAACCTGGGGAATCATTTTATCGACAAAAGAAAGATGGAAAAGTGTATGAACCAAGGTATTACCTGGACGGCGCTTTGCCGGATGGAAAAAAGTATTTCTTCGTTGACAATGTTATTTCAACGGGAGATAGCTTTCTTGTTGCAAAGAAACTTTTAGGCGGAAAACTCTATCCGCTTGTTTATGCGGTTGATTACGGAAGAGTAAAAAAGGAGGTATTAATGGACAGAGAGGATATGATTGAATTCTGGCGGGATGTATATATTGCTGATCAGAAAAGTATTAAACAAGGGTTTAGAAGTGCGTTTGCTGATCCAGATCCGATAGTAGCAAGAACTGAATATGTTGTTGAAACCTTCATTGATGATAAACCAGTCGAAACGATTGGCATATTCAATGATTATAATGAGGCGTTGGATTGTATCCTGGAAAACAGGAGAGATGAAAAATGCAAGATCACAAGAATAGATTATGACAGAGATGGCCGTGAATTGAAAGTCGAGTGTATTCAGGAACACCCTGGGAATATAGATGTTGCGAGAGCAGCAATCAAAAGCAAGATGACAACATTTGTTGAAAATTATTATAATGAGTTATTTTTCTATAGGGTTAATACACTTGGCTTGAGCGAAGAGCAGGCAATAGCTGCAGAAATCCCCAAGCGTGACAAATTGGTTAATGATCTTGTTGTTTTTCCTGGCTCTATGAAAAAAATATTTGAAAGAGATTATATAGACAACATGGGTTCGGTTTATCGTTTTCAAGACAAAATGACTTTTGAAAGTGCCAGGTTGATGGCCCGGAAGGAATACGAAACATTTAGACAAAAACTAGAAGAGATAGAATTCATGATTTTAGATCAAAATCATAGCAACTACGCCATTTATCAGCTCCGTGATGATGACAGCCTTCATTATCATCATTTCGCATCAATTAGGAATTTAGAGAAGGAAGGCCTTGAAATTGACAAAAAAAATTATGAACCGGTCTATGTTGGAAGATTACACGAAAACGATCTTCAAAAGCCTACGGATAGGATCCTTGATACTTTATTTGATAGATTTAATAATATGCGTCCCGAGGATTTCGTTGGGCATTCAATGTCTGTAAGTGACGTGATTGCATTAAAGGAGCAAGGGACATTGAAGGCTTATTATGTAGATTCTTATGGATTTAAGGAGATACCGGAATTTACAGAACAGTTCGATAAGGAGAAGGAAGAATATTATTGGGCATATGGACAGGGGCCGGTTAAAAGTAAGGAAGCGAACGAACTTGGAGAACTCACCGATGTGACGCTGACAGATGACCAAATACAGCGAGAAAGATACAGACTATACGTTGATATGGACGGAACCTTGGCTGATTTTGAAGTTGTCGATACGTTGGAGAAACTGTATGAAGAAGGTCATTTTCTTAATCTCAAGCCAAATCAAAAGGTTGTGGATGCTATCAAAGATATCATTAAGAATAATCCGGATATTGATGTTTATATTTGCTCTTCATATCTATCAGACAGTCAGTATGCTTTAAAAGAAAAGAATGAGTGGGTTGATCGTTATATCCCGGAGATACCTATGGAACGAAGGATATATCCGCCATGTGGCGTGTCAAAGAGCGAATTCATTCTGGACAAAACAGGAAGGCTCAATGAAAAAGATTTTCTTCTGGATGATTACACGATCAACCTTAATGAGTGGGAACCACCGGCTAAAGGTATTAAGCTGCTGAATGGAATAAACCACACAAAGGGAACGTGGAAAAATAACAGAGTTAGCTATGAGCGCTCTCCAGAAGATATGTCAAAGGCTATAACAGACATGATCTTGCACGGAAGAATAGTTATGGATGAGCCTATAAGTTGGAAGAATAAATCAATATAAGGTGGTGATATATCATGTTTGAAGCAAAATTACAAGGACTATTTGAGGATGAATTTGGTTGGGAAGCGGCTAATAGAGATATTTTGCCGGCACAATACAGTTTTCCAGTATTAGAGGAAAACAGAGATAATTCAAAGAATAGATTGATCAAGCGAATGAAAGATCGCATCGGTGAATTTGATGAGCAACTGGATGAACATATAGCTGGACTGAATCTTAAAATCAAGCAGATGCGAAGACACATATCCGGACATTCTTACATGGGAGCGAGTTTTACCAATGAACAGTATGATGAGATATTAAGAGCAAAGGAATTTGGCGTGGATCCGGCGATAATTGCTGATCCTGAATATGATCCGGAACAAATGAGGACTGTAGCAGAAGCTGCCGGAGCTGGTTACGATATATCCAGTTACAATCCATCGATGGATATTCATAAATTAACATTGCTTAATACATTTCAGATGCTCGCTCCCGAGTATGATGTTGTGAGGTTGGCCAATATTCCGGCTGACAAAATCAAGGTAATACTTAAAGGATACATGGAAGGAATTGATATTCTGAATTACGCTGTGGATTATTCCGCAGATCAGCTTGAAGAAATACTTCTCTGTCGTGAAAAAGGTCTCGATATTTCAAAAATATTAGATAACAATCTATCAGCAGACCAAATGAATGTATTGATTGAGCATATGGATTTAGGAATAGATGTAAGCTCTTATAATAATCCGTCATATTCTGTCGAGCAGATGGACTCTGCGGCCTATGAGCAGCTAGAGAATAGATCAGAAAGATTTATGGGTATTATTACAAAAGAGGATGACAAGAATAATCCTAATATTGTAGACAAAGCGAGACATTCAGTATATCTAAAAAGCTGTAAATACTATAATCCGGAGCATAATAATCGAGTTGACCGTGAAGAGGCAGCTCTTAGGATGTATCAAGGAATGAAACTTCAATCAGCTCTTGTCGAACGAGAGGCGGCTTTTGTTCAAAGACAGGAAGCAGTAAAAGAAAAAAGAGGAATGAGCATATAGAGAGGAGCGGTAAAGATGGAAGCAGTAGGATTAGGAGAAGGAGTACAGCTTGTCAATGTAATGATTAACGGAACATCACAGGTAGTTGCATTAACAGGCAAATTCGCATCATACAGCATTGAAATGATTATAAGAATGTTCAAGGCAATTTATGCATGCAGGATTGCCCATGAGCAAAAAAAGAAAGAACTTAAACCGGGTGAGGTCCTTCCGGATCAGCTTATGGCTCATGTTTCTAACGTAAATATGAAAGCGCACGGAAATATATCATCAACCTCTATAATGCAGGTTGATAACGTTGTCCTGGAAGACTTTGAAAAATATGCTGCAAGTAATAAGATACCATTTGCTAAGTTACATGATCTTAATTCAGCCGACGGGAAAACTGAAATCATGTACCTGTCAGATCATTCACAGCTTATTGGGGCATTTATCCAGGAGAATAACCCACATGCCAGGGCCTACAATATGGATAGTTATTTGAAAAACGCTACAGCAGAAGATATATCCAGGCTAGAGGAACTCGTTGGTGGTGACAGCAGAGTTAAGGAAGGAATAAATGCACTTAAAGCAGCTAAAATAGAAGGTCCGGTATATAAAATGGATAATTTTTCTTCATTCTGCAACAATTACTATGTTACCAGGATTGATGATAGCGATAGAGATGCTTTTCTTTCTTTTGCAGCTAAAAACGATATCAAGTGTAGCGTTTTTGAGAAGAACCAGTTTGACGGAACGTATATAGCTGTTAATGTGCCGGATTGGGATAAATTATCCGGGATTAACATCAACTATGATTGGATAAATACCGATGCATTTTATCAATCAACAAAGGAATTTTACAAAGAAAACAATATTTATAACGAACGTCAGCTATCATTCATGAAGGGAATAGCCAGACATGGCTATGCTAGAGAGAGCGCTGATTACCTGGGAGAAAACCTTTCTATATCTGTTGATGATGAACTAAGAAAAGGAATAAGAAACGAATCATCAACAAGCATCGCCCTTCTTATAGGCGAAGATAATAACGGAAACAAAATGTTTGCCAAAATTCCAAGAGGGGATGTTATCGCTTCACCGGGAGAAACAGATAAGATTCTCTTCAAAAGCGGATTAAATTATCAGATTTTCATGGTCGGAAAGGATTCGGACGGTAAACCATTCAGAAACGACAACATAGGTTATTACAATGGAAAAGACATTGTAGAGTTTCGAAAGAGTTATACAGAGGCATTAAAAAATACAAAAAAGAATAGCAGCGTGAGATTGGTTATGAATGGTAAGGACGGAAAAAAGATTACCAGTGGTTTATACGATAAGAAAACCGGCGGTATCACAAAGGTGGCCGGCGAAGCTAAAGATGTTATAAAAGAAGCCAGAAGCCTTGCAAAGTAGGAGGGAGCATGAACTATAGAAAATGGAAACCACCGGTTGTTATTTACATTCTGGTTATAGGTTTGATTTTATATGTTTCATTTTTTATATCAGATTCATACAACAAGGGCGATAAGATCCAAGCGATTTTTTCTGAGATAAATAAAAGGCTTACCGATACTAATTTCAGAATAAACTTTGGACATATATTTGGAGAAAATCTCAAGATAACTATAACTATATGTTTATTTTCAGAGTTATTAGTGATGGCATTTATTTTAATTGATCTATCTAAAGATAGAACCTTTATGCCGGGAAAGGAAGCCGGATCTGCTCAGTGGGGTGATATCAACAGGCTCAACAAGAAGTACCAGGATTTTAAGGAAGCTATGAAAAACAGAATATACTCTGAAAGAGTCAGGATAAGCATGGATGGCAAGAAAACAAGACTCAACAACAATGTAATAGGCGTAGGTGGATCCGGAGCCGGAAAGTCATTATTTCTTGTAACACCTAATGTTTACCAGGCTAATGTTGAGAGTATATATCCTGGTAACTATATTTTTACAGATCCCAAAGGGGAACTGCTTAAAAATAATGGAATATTCCTAAAAGACAGAGGATATACAGTTAAGGTTATCAATGTTGTTCCTGGAATGTTACATGAATCTGATTGTTTTGACATATTTCCGTATATCAGAAGCAAGGAAGATATTATAAGAATTGCTAACGTACTGAAGTCGGCTACGGATTCCGAGGATGGTGGTAAGGCTCAGGATCCGTTTTGGGATAATGCGTTCATTATGTTTATACAATCATTGTTTCTCCTGGTTTGGATGGAAGGTGGCAAATGGTCGGCGGACAGATCTCCATTACTTGCATCCGTCCTGGCAGAAAAAAATATGAATACGGTTTTGGATCTAATATCAATGGCTGAAATTACAAAAAATGGTCAATCACCATTAGACAGAGTTTTTTCGGAATTAGTAGCAAAGACGTATATGGATAGAAAAAATGGTGGTGAAAACCATCCTGCGTATAAGATTTATAAAAAGATCATGGGAGGAGCTGAAGATACAAAGCGAAGCATTTTCATTACAACCAATGCCAGGATGCAAACCTTTGATAATGCTGATGTGAGGAGGATTTTTTCAAAAGATGATTTGAACCTATCGTCATTAGCAAAGGACAAGGATGAAAAAGGAAAACCGCAGCGAGTGGCTCTCTTTTGTATTATTCCGGATAATGACACCACGTATAATGCGATTATTTCAATGCTATATACCATCCTTTTCCAACAGTTGTATTTCATAGCAGATTTTCAGACGAAGAACGGCTCATTGCCTGTTCCTGTTACGTTTTGGCTTGATGAGTTTGCAAATGTTAAGCTGCCATCAAATTTTCCCAAATTACTCTCGACGATGCGTTCAAGGAATATTTCAAGCGTCATTATTATACAGAATCTGTCACAGTTAAAAGAGTTGTATGAAAAAGGATGGCCTAACATAGTTGGTAACTGCGATACATCCGTTTACCTGGGTGGTAACGACAACGAAACATTTGAATATATCAGCAAAAACCTCGGTAAAAAAACCATTTCAAAGAGAAGCTATGGAGAATCAAGAGGAAAATCCGGAAGTACTTCAAAAAACACAGATGTACTTGGACGAGAACTGGCAATGCCCGATGAGGTTCGTGAAATGGACAATGATTATTGTGTCATTTTTGTCAAAGGACAAAAGCCGATATATGATCATAAGTATGTCACCTTTGAGAAGGCCGAATATAAGCATTCGATGCAGTTGGGTAATTATCTTCATTCTGTTGAAAAGAATAAGGACGAAAGCACAATCAGACTCGCAACTCAAAGGGAAATACAAAAGTGGAAGGAAGATATGATTACTATAAGCTTGGCTGAATCATTTGTATCCGAAGCTGATTATGAAAATATAGACTATCTTATTGATGAGGACTTTTCTTCTTCTATTATGTCGGATGTGGAAGAAATAGATATAACAGATATGACAGTAGAAGAAATCCTTAGTATAGATAGTTTTGACTTCCCAGATGATGAGTTTAACGAGATAGTTGAGGGCATGGAACACGGACTTACAGATGAAGAGATCAAGAGTTACATTCTGATGTCGGATCCGGGACAGATGTCAAGACACCGTAAATTGATACAGGCATTAAAAGGAAGAGAAATGTCCGGAATTGTAAAATACTCCCAAAATGCGCAAGGAGGTGAGGAGTGATGGATATCATTGAACACCTGGCAGATGCAGCAAAGGTTACTTATGCTGAGCTTTGCCTGGAATTATATATAGATCCGAATGTTCATAGTGAGTTATTTCAACGAATTTACAACGAATCTTTGTTTGATAAAAAAATTAATGATGCCTTTTATTCTTTTAAAGCTTCATTTCCGGAAATAGATAATATGGTATATCCGATATATTACTGCGGAGAAATGATTACCTCACATGATTCACTTGATAATAATGTGATCGAATATCATCGTATAGGAAAAGATTATTTTATTATAGAAAATGTGGGAAATAAGGAAGAACTAATAGATACATCAAGCGCATCTCTGTATATATCAAAAAAATGCAGCTTTAAGCAGACAGAAAATGTAATTGAATACTCAGACAGTATTATTGATTTTTCAAAATCCCTGGTAGATGCTAGAGAAAAAATGGAAAGGTCAGCTTTAACAAATGTTGTTTCCGGGAAAAGACTAAAGGAAGATTACATCAAGTGTCTTATCAGAGATACAAAAAGGTATTTTCCGGATAGTAATATCAGTTACAAAAATGTGATTGACTTTATGTCTGAACAGAAAGTATATGCCATATAGACAAAACAGACAAAATGGTTCGGTATGTACATATTTAGAAGGCAAAAAAACAGACAAAACAGACAGAAAGGGTTATGCATGTACATATAATAGTGTTGTAGAATATACTTGACCAGCAGAAAGGAGGGTTGGTATTAATGATAAAAATATCACTTAATGGCATAAGAGAAGTAGACGCAGACAGGGAGTTTATGGGATATATCAGACTGAACATCGATGATAAGGTATATCTGGACTCAATAAAGATCTATAAGGACGAGCGACAGGACAACGGAATAGCTATAGTTGCTCCGGCAAACAAGTCCGGCGATAAGTATTTTCCGTTTTATAAGATTACATCAAAAGCATTTACGGAAATGCTGAGAGATTGTGTTATAAGGAATTACATGAATCCGGACAATAAAGAGTTTGTTTTTAATGCTGATAAAGATGAAAAGATAGGCCTTTATGTTCATCCGGACACTAATAAAGTCGATATGCTCATATCCGGTAAGTTATGTGTAGATTCGTTTAGGATTATGCAGAATAAAGAAAACGGGGAATTGTTTATATCAATGCCTTCAATCAAAAGGATGGATCCGGACGGAAAACCACAATATGACAGAGTGGTTACTATATCCAAGGGGTACAAGGAAGAATTCAACAAAGAAATACTGGATAAGTATAATAAATACAGCAAAGACAAGACAGTAAAAGAAGAAAAACCAGAAGATGCAACGTTAAAAGCTCAGGTTATATAATACAGGAGGAAAATGCCATGATGGATTTTAACACATTTATAATTGTAGTAAAGGATAATATAATAAGCTACATGGGTGAAGATTATAACAATATAACACCCGAAATATCCATATTCAACAAAACAAATCTCGAAAACTCTCACAATCTTGTCCTTAAGTTGGGTGGCGATGTTGCACCGTCAATAAACCTCGAGGGCATGTATGAGAAATACTGTGAAAAATACAATGGTGATTTTGAAAAATGCATGGATGCCTTAGCAGAGCAATTCAAGGCAGCAATAAAGGCTATGCCTAAGAAAGATTTTGTCACTGAAGTTATCAAGGACAGAAGCAGGGTTTTTCCAATGGTGATCAATACAGATTCAAACAAAGAATTATTGAAAAATGTTCCTCACAGAGATATTGAAGATATGTCCGTTATTTACAAAATACTTATAAGCATAGACAACAATGAAGGATCTTTAGGTATGGCTACTTGTACAATTGATAATAAGATGCTTGAATCTATGTATGATGGAATGAGTGAAGCTGATCTCTTTGAACTTGCTATGGAAAACCAGGCTGAAACGTTCCCGAGCATTTTTTGTAATATGGGCGATCAGCTTAGATCGTTAGCAATGGAAGACGGAATGCCGGAAGAGGTTGCAAATTCATTTTTCCCAGACACACCGGGCATGTATATTCTGAGAAATAAGGGTATTTCCGGGGCTGCAAGTATTCTTGATTCAGAGAAAATGTTGGAATACAAAGAGATGGTTGGTGGAGACTGTTATGTTCTTCCTTCATCAATACACGAAGTCCTCATAGTCAAGAAACAGAGTGGCATGATACCAGAAGATTTAGCCAATATGGTTTGCGATATAAATGTTGCCTGCGTCGACGAGACAGAACGTTTATCAAACAATGTTTACGAGATAAGCAATACCGGAAAACTTGTTAAGGCAACAGATACACTTAACAAGGGTGTTAAAGATATGGATTACGGTAACAAAGAAAAAAATATGACAATTTAAAATCACTCAGATAATCTTCCTTATCTGATTTAAATCCCTTCGACAGAGCTGTCATAGTATCTGTTCGGGGGGATTTCTTTATGGAGGGATACATTTTGGATATGAATACATTTACATATACTATGGCCGACATGGTAAACGGATATATAAAGCAGATGTTTAAGGATTACAAGTTATATACCGGGTATTACTTCAATATTAATCATAAATCGCCGGCAATCATAATTAATGATGCTTGTGGCATTGTTAAGTACCCAATGAATGGTTTTTTTGAGGACTATAACAGTGGAAAAAGTGATATCAAAAGCATGGCATCTTATATTTTTACATTGTATTGCTTCAGAAGGAATACTCCGGCTCAAGATATGATTCCCAAACAAGAGGATATTTTTTTCATGACGGCATCTGCAACCCTTAATAGAGAGTATTTAAGTGAGGTCCCTCATGTCAGAATCAATGATGATCTTGTGGCTTTTTATCGAACTATAAGAATAAAGGATGGTGCGGAGCATCATACAGCTCTAACATACGATATGTTAAGCGCTATGAGAAGTACAAGACAGTTTTCAGATCAGGAATTGTATCAGACTGCGTTAAAAAATACACGTGACCGGATGCCTTTTGATATTAGTGAATCATATATAAAATATGATCCGGATAATGCACATTATATATTCTTATTAGGCAAAATATGTGATACAGGTTCTAATATTTTTCTTTTTCCAGATGTATTAAGAAATGTGGCTGAAAAAGAAGATGCTGATTTAATAATGGCACCTATAGAGAGAAATCTAATCCGAATGGGATCATCAAAGATGTTTGATGTAAGAAGCTTTGATAGGTTTCTTGCAGATGAGAATAGCAGCGTTGCAATCAATGATTACCTATCATCACAGATATATATTTATCGAAAAGATTTGGACACTATAGAAAAAGTAACAAACAACCCACAGGTATTTATGGATAACTTTGAATGCATGAAACAAGCATTAAGGAGGTAAAGATGCATTACAACAATCGAGAATCTAGTAGTGATATTCTTATGCAGAATTATAATGGATTTATAAACAATCTTCCTGGGAATACAGATCTGATCAGGACTATCATTAGTTTTGGTAATAGATTATATAAGTATAATTTCTTCAATGTAGTCTCTATATTCAACGTTAATCCAAATGCCACATTTGTTGGAACATTTGACAACTGGAAGTCTGTCGGAAGAGTGGTAATGAGAGGGGAAAAAGGTATTCTTATCGGTCCGGAACCCATGCTGAAGAATTCTAATCCGTCAAAAGTCTTTGATATCAGTCAGACTACAGGAAGAAAAGTTGATTTTAGTTGGAGCATGACACCTTATCATCTAGATATACTTGCAGCTGAAAGAGGTGTTTCTAGCGAAAGCTATTTTGATGATCTAAGAATGAGGATACTTAATGAATATGGTCGTGATATCGAAGAAGAATTGAATCGATTTGCGGTACAAAATAATGTACATCATAATTTGGCCGGATTGAAGTATTCAATCGTGTCTTGTATAATCGAGAATATAAAGACACGATACACAAAATCAAACGAATATAATTATTCGGATATTGCTGCTATAGCTGATCCACAGGTTATTTCAGAGGTATTATCTATACAGCATCGTTATGCGGGAGATATGTTAACATCTCTTGCTCGGGAGATTGATAGTATTGATAAGAGGAGGAGACTTAATGGAAGAGGCGAAGAACAAAGAATACCAGAAGAATCAGACAGACTTGCCACAGGAAACATACCTGGAGGAAGAGGAGGAAGAGGATCCGGAGGATCCGGGATCATACGGTTCGATGTGGCTCAAGTGGATGATGGAGAACTACGAGCAGAGGTTCATGGAGTTGTACATCAGCGGGGAACTTTACAAGATAGCGCACGAAGTGGACGTTCGGGCACGCAAGCATTGGCATCAGATAGGAACGGATATATTGGTACCGAAATTTCAGCACGTAATGTTCGACATGGTGGAGGACTTTCAGACGGAATACAAGGAAGTGATGATGCTGCAAGAGGAATACAGATCTCAGATGATGAGAGAAATAGTGTATCAGGTACGTTAGAATCTTCGGAAGATGCGTTTGTTTCAGAAATGGTTGAAGCAATGACCAGGGAGTACACCCAGGACGAAACACCAATGTCAAATGGTGATCTGGAATCGGTGGTTGAAGCATATGCTATGACTCATCCGGACTCTGATGAAAACGAATTACTGGATAGAATAAGATTAGCAATAGAAAGAAAGCTGAATTCAGTTGAAAAAACTGAGTTTCATCAGCTTTCTTTTTTTGATAGCTTTAAGATTTCAGAAGAATCTGCAAAAGAAACCATATCTTCCGAGAATACATCCGGTAATGTGGAGGATGATTATATAGCTATTGGTCCTACTATGTCTGATAATGATGTGTTTACTTCTACAGATGAATTTGTTGAATTTACTGAAGCATTTATGGAAGCTGTAGACGAGGGGGATTTTAATGAAGATTTAGAAGAAGACAAGTCATCAGAAATCAACACAAAAAAAGAAAAAATACCAAAAGCACGAACCTGGAGCGAAGTATTTAATAAACCTACTGGCAACACGACACACATAGGTGTTGTTTCTCTTTCAGATGGTGAAATAGCAGACATTCTGAGAACAGGTGGTGGAGAGAGAGATTCAAGAGAACGAATCTATGAAAGATTTAGAGAAGATAGAACACATGAATATCTTGTTGACTTTCTCCGTAAAGAATACGGGGTTGGCGGTAAAGGCTTTGAAGTAAACGGAAAAGAGATTGCGATTTGGTATGATGAAGACGGGATGCGTTTTGGCCATCTCAGGAGAGCCAATAAGGAATATTTCATGAGTTTTTCGTGGGAAGAAGTAGAAAGTAAGATCAGCACCCTTATTGAGTCTGGTGACTACCTTTCAAGGGAAGAAGCTGAAAATTCCGAGAAGATTTACAAGAGTGAACTTGCAACTAATATTTTCTTCTTTTGTAGGGATGTAATTGACGAGTATCCGGAAGAGCTGGGAGAGTTTTCTGGCAATAATTTTCCAAGCACAGAAGCATTAATAGAGGAGTCTTTATCAACAAAAGAAGGCCGTGATGCGTTAAAAGAATATATAGTTGATAGGGATAACAAGATTAATAACGGAGAAATAGAACCGAGGTGGAGATTAAGGCCTACACCGGATGAGTTGGCTGATAAAATAACCGGATACGCCGGAGAAAAAAAGACATTTCCAACAAAAGAAAACGTAAATCTACTCAAATATGGTTTTATTACCGAGGATGAGATTGACAACTATCTTTCCAAAAGATGCGGCAATACTGCTGGGGCAAGAGAACGTATTTATATGTTCTTTAAAGGCGGCAACAGCATGAAAGAATGTGCCGATTATGTAAAAAAGGAATTCGGCACAGGAGGCTCAACACCCGCAATTTCGGGAGCTTGGTATAGTTGTGCTGATTGTGATGCACGAGGACTTCGTTTAAGCAAGGGGTCTATAATGGATCCGGATACCAAGATTTTATTAAAATGGGATAGTGTTGCCAAAAGAATCAGAACGCTTATTGATTCAAAAGAATTCCTAAGTGAAGAAGAAATCAGAGAATATGAAGATAAATTAAACAAAAAAACGGTTGAAATCAACCTGGATGATGATATATGGACAAAGAAAGCTGAAGAGTATATTAATAGATATACTCAGAAACAATTAGGACGTGATGCAGACTTTAAGGATCCTACATATGTGCTGATAGATTCTAGGGATATGACAGATGATGTTACCGGTCAGGAGTTTAATGTTCAGATTGTAGCAGATCTTATTTCATGCCAGTTAATAACATATATCAATAACGAGGAGTTTGAACAGGCAGATTACGTCGATTTAGAAGAATTATGCAGCTCGATTCTGATGTATCTTAGTGAATCTAATCTCTACGATTTCGATGAAAGCCAGTCAGAGCAAATCAGAAAGATTATTAACAATAGAATATCTGATGATGAGGTTGAAGCAATCCTCGAAGAAGACAGAGAGCATCAGGATCAAAGATATGAGGAAAAGCAGCAAAAGAATAAAAATTCCGAGGAAGAAGACACTCCGGAAACGGATATTTTTCTTCCTGTTGAAGCAAAAGGAGCAAAAAGGCGATTCAGAGATAATATCGATGCTATAAAAACACTAAAACGACTTGAAAAGGAGAAGAGAGAACCAAACGGAACAGAAAGATTTGTACTGTCCAGGTATGTTGGATGGGGAGGTTTAGCAAATGCTTTTAACGAAAGAGACAGTAAGTGGAGTGATGAATATTCAGAACTTAGAGAGCTTCTTACTGATCAAGAGTATGACCAGGCAAAAGAAAGTACGTTAAATGCATTTTACACAACCAGAGATCTTTGTACTGCTGTTATAGATATAGTGAGTAGTTTAGGATTTACCGGGGGAAGGATTCTTGAGCCATCAATGGGCATAGGTAATTTTTATTCGTCAATGCCATCATCCATTAAGAATAACTCTAAAATGTATGGAGTTGAGCTTGACAGTATTTCGGGGCGTATTGCAAGGCAGCTTCATCCGGATGTCGAGATTCAGATCAAGGGATATGAAGATACTGACTATTCGGATAATAGCTTTGATCTTATTATCGGCAATGTCCCGTTTGGCAATTACGGAGTATATGACAGGAGGTACAAAGACCATAACTTTAAGATACATGATTACTTCTTCGCAAAGTCGCTAGATAAAGTTAGAACTGGTGGTCTTATTGCATTTATTACTTCCAAGGGTACGATGGACAAGAAGAATAGTAAGGTCCGAAAGTACATTGGTCAGAGAGCAGAGCTGCTAGGCGCTGTAAGGCTTCCAAACGATGCTTTTAAGGATTATGCAGGTACAGAAACAACAACTGATATAATCATTCTCAAGAAAAGAGATCATATCATATCAGATATACCGGAGGACTGGATAAACCTTGGTCTGACTGAGGATAATGTTCCGGTTAATATGTATTACATTGATAATTCTGACATGATGCTCGGCAAAATGGTTTTTGATGAACGTATATTCGGTAAGAATAGCAACTATACCACCTGTGTTCCATATAACGGTATGGACATACATGAAGTGTTAAAAATGATAATCAGTCAGCGTTTTTCTTTTAATGCTTATTCGCCGGAGCCAAAAGAACCGGAACCTATTACTATAGATGAAGATGGTAATGTTAAGGATACTATTAATGCCTTACCGGATCTGCCACAGTACAGGGTTGTTATTGTTGAGGATAAGCCTTATATAAAGCGAGGGGACGAAGTAAAACTCATTAATGCTACAAGTGAACAGGCACAGGCATTCATCAATCTCAGAGACAGCTCAAAACTACTGATAGATATCCAAAACAGAGGATGCACCGACGAGGAATTTGCTACGGTAAGAGACAAGGTTATTGTTGATTACGAAAAATATGTGAAACTATGCGGGAATACCAACGCATCCAAAAGTGACAAGCTGTTTGGAGAGGATAATGGCTTTAATTTCATAAGAGGTCTCGAAATAGTAAGTGACGATGGAAAAACATTTAAAAGATCGAATACGTTTCTTAAAAGGACAATCAGACCGTATATTAAGCCAGAGAAGGCTGAAACAGCCATTGATGCGCTTAATTTGTGCTTAAACGAATATGGTACTGTAGATATTCTCTATATGCTATCATTATATAAGCCGGATATATCAGAAAGGATAATTGAAGAGTCTGATCGCACAGGAAGAGAAGTTGCGGACATTGAAACTGATAGCGATCTTACAGATGCGTTGATTCTCGAAAAACTTACAAGTGAGCTTAAGGGAGTTATCTTCCAAAATCCATCCAAATATGATCCTGAGAATGATTATAAAGGCTGGGAAACTGCGGATGAATATCTTTCGGGAAACGTGAGGAGAAAGCTGCGTGAGGCCCAAAATGCAGAAGAACAATATCCCGGGAAGTTTTCATACAATATTGAAACGCTCACAAATGTTCTTCCAGAATGGCTTACTGCTGGAGATATTGAAGTTAGACTTGGAGCTACATGGATAGAAGAGCAAGACTATGAGCGTTTTATTTATGAATTACTTGGAGTACCACGTTACTATCAGCATAATAGGGACGGAAGGTTTTCTTATGTTAATAACTACATTTCTGTGGAAAAAGAACCTGTTCATAGCACGTTCTACATTAAGAATAAATCTCTGTTTTCAAGAAACGCTGCGTGTCGAGAAAAATATGGTACGGACAGAAAGAGTGCTTATGAAATAATTGAAGAAAGCCTTAACCTTAAAAAGACTGAGGTAAGGGACAGGATTGATGATGGCGATGGAAAGTATCATTATGTTACAAATCGCACAGAAACAATTTTAGCGAGACAGAAGCAGGATCTTATTAAAGAGGAATTCGTAGAGTGGATCTTTAAGGATCCTGAAAGAAGGGCAAAGTACGAAGAGATTTATAATGAAAAGTTTAATAACACTAGACTTAGACAGTACGATGGCAGTATCTTGCAGTTTCCGGGCATGTCAACTGATATAACCCTTAGAAAGCATCAGAAGGATGCTGTTGCCCGTATAATCATGGGTGGTAATACTTTGCTTGCACATTCGGTAGGAGCCGGAAAATCATTTGAAATGATTGCTGGATGTATGGAAATGCGCAGACTCGGAATAGCAAATAAACCGGCTCTTGTGGTTCCTAAACCGATAGTAGGACAGATTGCATCGGAGTTCATGAGGCTATATCCGGGAGCAAATATACTGGTCGCTGGTGACGGAGACTTTAGCGCAGCCAACAGAAAGCGATTCATGGCAAGGGTTGCAACCGGTGATTATGATGCAGTAATAATGAGTCAGCCACAGTTTGCTAAACTCTCAATATCAAAAGAAAGAAGGATAAAGTACACAGAAGACCAAATTCAAACCCTGGTCGATCAGAGACAAAGCCTGGAGGCAGCAAGAAGTAATAACTGGACCGTTAAGCAGCTTCAGAGTTTTATCAAGACACTTGAAGAAGGGTTGAAGAAACTTCAAAATGAGGAATCCAAGGATGATTTTCTTGACTTTGAGGAACTCGGAATAGACGCAGTATATATTGATGAGGCTCATAATTTCAAAAATCTTCCTATCTTTTCAAAGATGAAAGTGTCCGGCATATCTAATAGTCCATCACAAAAGGCTACAGATATGGAATTGAAGTGCAGATACATTAACGACATTAATAAGGGGAATAGGGGAGTGGTATTCGCCACAGGTACCCCGATTAGTAATTCCATGAGTGAAATGTATGTCATGCAGAAGTTTCTACAGTCGGATAAGTTAGACGAATATGAAATCGGAAATTTTGATGCATGGGCATCAACATTTGGAGAGATTACTTCACAAATTGAATTATCAGTAGAAGGAAAGCGTTTTAAAGAAAAGAGCAGATTTAACAAATTTGTTAATATTCCGGAGTTAATGGGAATGTTTCGAGAAGTGGCCGACATTCAGCTTACAGAAGATCTTAACCTGGATCTTCCTAAGATAAAGACCGGAAAGCCTATAATAGTCAAGTGCGAACCGGATGATTACACAAAAATGCTCATGGAAGAGATATCAGAAAGAGCAGATCGCATCCATTCCGGAGGAGTTGATCCTTCACAAGACAATTTCCTCAAATTAACATCGGATGCAAGACTGTTAGGTACTGATCCAAGGTTGATAGATTCATTTGCACCGGTTTCAGATGAAAATAAGCTGAAAATGGTAATAGAGAATGTTGCAAATGAATATACTGAAGGTAACAAAGACGGAAAAATAGGGTGTCAGCTTATTTTTTCAGACATAGGAACCCCGGCTAAAGGCAGATTTAATGTTTATGACTGCATTAAACAAGGACTTATTGATAAAGGAATACCGGCTAATGAAATAGCCTTTGTACATGATGCAAAGGATGAAAAGCAGAGGACCAGGATGTTTGATGCCGTCATGGACGGGAAAATAAAGATCTTAATGGGTTCAACTATGATGCTTGGAACCGGCGTAAATGTTCAGAAACATATAATAGCCATGCATCATGTGGATTGTCCTTGGAGACCATCTGATATTGAGCAAAGAGAAGGTCGAGGGATTCGCCAGGGTAATGAAAATGAAGAAGTGGCGATTTACCGGTATGTAACGGCCGGAACATTCGACGGGTATTCATGGAATCTTATCGAGAATAAACAGCGTTTTATTTCTGCGATAATGAGAAATAAGACAAGTGCCAGGATCTGTAACGATGTTGATGAAGTTCTTTTTTCGTATGCTGAGATAAAGGCTATAGCTTCAGGCAATCCGGAACTAAAGGAGAAAGTACAGCTTGAAGAAGAAATTGCTCAGCTTCGTGTACTTAAAGCAGCATATAAGAACTCTCATTACGAGATGCAGACGAAGATTAATATTAATCTCCCGAAACAGATAGAACTGTTAAGGCAGAAGATAGGCAATATTAACAAGGATATTGAGATAAGAAACTTCAATACACAAACTGAATCAAATGAAAGAGCTTTTACGGATAATGAACCAAATGAGGAAAATAGCGGATTTTCATTCGTTATTGGTGGTAAAGAATACTCAACAAGGAAAGAAGCTGGAAAAGCAATGATTTCAAAAGCAGCAGATGTCCGGAAGAATACAGACGTGATTAAAATCGGCAAGTATCGAGGTTTCGATATTTCTGTCACAAGAGATGTGTTTGAAGACAGAAAGATCATAAAAATCGAAGGAGAAGGGGAGTATACATGTGAATATTCGTATGATCCAGTAGGTGTGACCAGAAGATTAGACTTTGCCCTTGATGCTTTTGAAAAGACACGAGAAAGCTTAACTGAAAATATGAAACAAGCTGAGAAAGACATTGTTCTTCTTAAAGAGGAATACGAAAAGCCATTCCAGAAAGAAGAAGAGCTGCAAAAGAAAAAAGCAAGACTTGAGGAACTTAATCAGATATTATGTTCGGATGATAGCAATGACCAGGTGTTCACAAACGATCTGGACAATGAGGTTCCGGACAAAAAGATAGCAAATTTATAATTTTGCCGATTTCCTTCCATAAATCCCATAATGTTATGTTAATATAAAAATGTAACATAGCGTTATGGGACGAAAGGATGGTTGTTATGGCAAAAAATATGACTTGGTATCATAGAATTAAACTTGAGATGCTATATAATGCCGGAATCGGTGTTACATCCATCTCTAAGCAGCTTGGTTATAGTAGGAATACAATCTACAGAGAACTAAAGCGTGGTATGTGTGTTCAGAGAAATACTGATTGGACCGAAAGGGTTATTTATAGCAGTGATTTAGGACAACAGCAACACGATTTCTTGAAACACAACAAAGGAAAAGGCGAAAAAATAGGTGGCAACATAGAACTAATAGAATTCATCGAAACGATGATAATTGAAAACAAGCTTAGTCCAGAAGCTGCTTTAGCAGAAGCAGAAAAAGCAGGCTTGATTGTTAATATATGTTTAAGGACATTATATAGGTATATTGATAATGGCCTGTTTTTAAGATTAACTAATGCGGATCTTCCGGAGAAGAAAGACAGGAAACGTGATTACAGACGAGTTAAAGTTGCAAAAAGATTATCAAAAGGAAAAGGAATTGAAGAAAGGCCTTCGTTTATAGAGGACAGAGTTGACTTCGGCCATTGGGAAATGGATACTGTTAAAGGCAAAAGGGGTAAAACGAAATCATGTCTGTTAGTATTAACGGAGAGAAAGACGAGAGAAGAGATTATTTTTAAAATGCCGGATCAAAAGGCAGAATCAGTAGTTAATTTCATAGATGGTCTTGAAGTTAAATACGGAAAGTTTTTTAGCGAGATATTTAAGTCTATAACTGTTGATAATGGAGTGGAGTTTTCTGATTACATCAGCCTTGAAAGGTCGTTACTATCCCCGGGCAATAAAAGAACTGAACTGTATTTTTGCCACCCATACAGTAGTTGGGAAAGAGGTAGTAATGAAAGAGCAAACAAACTTATAAGAAGGCAGATTCCAAAAGGTACAGACATTGATAAGATATCTAATGAAGAGATAAAGAGGATAGAAGAGTGGGTAAACAGATATCCAAGACGGATGTTTTCACACAGATGCTCAGGAGAATTATTTAAGGATGAGCTATCAATGATCTTCAATGCAGCATAGTATTAATATTGAAAGTGGTGTTCATATGCCCAAATATAACACATGTGTTTGGGTGTGTTTTGTATGCCTTTTTTCTTTTTATTAGCTATAATTTCGTGGTTATAAGCCATTAGATATTGTTTATCTTGATCAGATATGTTACATTAACCCTGTTATACAGATCATAAAACCTCGGAAAATATTATTTAAAAAAATATGTAACAAAAATATTGACAATCTAAGCAGGTAGGTTGTAAAATAAAGCGTGACAGGATATAAATTCTCGTAAACAAAAAAGCGAGCAGATTATCCTGCACGCTTTTTTATTTTTGCAAAAATAAAAGGATGGTGATCAAATGGCAAAATTGGACTTCAATTCAAGGTTTCAAATCGAACGGATGCTTGCTGAGAATATTCCAATTACAGAAATAGCAAAGGCTGTAGGAATAAGTAGACAAACGCTGTACAGAGAATTAAGCAGATGTAAAGGAAATACATATTCTGCTACTGAAGCACAAAACAGTATTTTTTCTGGAAAGCAAGGATAAAACAGGAGGATTGAATGCAAAGTGCAAAAGAATTTATAAATGATTTAGGGCAAATCATATGTTCGGAATACTGCAAATACCCAGATCAGTATGGGGTTGATATGGACGATAAAGGCAGCGATGATCAATTCTGCAAAATGATGAAGGAAAAATGCGCTAATTGTCCGTTAAACTGAACTTTATAGTAGCAAAGTTAAGTGAGGTTATTTATGGAAAATTCAGAGGAGCTAAATTTGATAATCAAAGATGTATTAAGGCTTGGCAAGGATGGAGCTGAAATTAACGCTGTTATTAAATTTCCTTCAATTCCTACAAATAATAATTCCTTGTTGGAATCTGAGCTAAATGAGCTTATGGGGGTGTTTGAAGGTGAATGAAATAATTGAAAATCATCAATTATATAGGTCTGAAGACTTTAGCATCGATCAAGTTTCTATCCGAATGGTGAAGGAAAGGACTTATTATTCAAACGAACCTATTCTTGATCCAGAAAGCGCAGTAAAAATACTTGCGGATGAATTAAACGATTATGATCGAGAAGTTGTTGCGGTTATTAATATGGACTCAGGAAACAAACCTATCAATATTAACATCGTGTCCATAGGAAGCTTAGATAGATCTATAGTAGCTCCCAGAGAGATGCTTAAAACATCTATACTGTGCAACGCTTCAAAGATATTGATGATACACAATCATCCATCCGGAAGCTTAGAGCCGTCTTTCCAAGACTTGAGCATTACAGAGAGAATGAAGAGAGTTTACGACATGATGGGCATAGAGTTGTTGGACCATATTATTGTCGGACATAATGAATACTATTCAATAAATGAGCATAACCACCATGAGATCAAAGAGCATGATCGTGTGGCTGAATATAATAATAAAAAAATATAGGAGAGAGGAGGAGAATATGAGCGCACAGAATTTTGTTTCGCTTTTCGGCAAGGTAAATTGGGCACCTAAGTACCTACCAAAATCGGCAGATAACGATTGTTCAGAGACGTGTTTTACCCTGGTGGTTCAGCGTTCCGGATCAGATATGGTTGATTATATCAGTTGCGTTGCCTATGAGGATACCGCAGATGAGCTATCAACATTAAATATCGGGGAAGAGCTGATAGTTAAGGGAGAATGGAGAGCAACAAGCATAAAAAAGAAAGATAGAATAGAATATCGAAATGAATGCTACGTTACCGATTTTTCATTTACCCGAGAACACTCGGAAGTTATAAGAAAAAAGGTTGAAGAAGCTTATTTAAAGGCAAAAAATGAGCTTGATGATTCTGGTGAGAATAGTGACGAGCTGACAGATATTAATCCTTTTAAATGATTAAATGTTTCAAGAAGGGGGAGCATAATGAATAATTTCATATATACAGCGGAATTTGTTTCGTCTGTTTTAAAAGCTCGAGCTATCCTCTCCGAAACATTAATCAAGGAGCTTAACGATTATTACGAGGAACTCGAACATAATAAGATATTGCGGGAAAGCTTATGTTTGTCGGCAAGTCTTATCGAAGGCATTCCGGGGACAAAAGATCAGAAGAACGGGAATATCGGGGACAGGACATTCGGAATAATCACATCTGAAGATTATATGTTTTACCAAAAGAGACAAGAATTAATAATTGAAAAGATTAAGAAAGCACGAAAAAAATATGTGTGCCAAGAACGTGTTACTGATATTTATGGTAGTCTTGGCGCTCAATTTCCGATTCATTGGAACGTTGTTCATGATATTTTGGTTACCAAAATTATTAAATACAGAGAAGCTGCGAGCAAGTATTTTATCAACAAGGACACCATCAAAAACTATATTGATGACTTCATGGAGTTAATTACTGAACTAGCCAATAGCCAATATAGGCCGGATGATTCTTGCGACGTGGCCGACTATACATCGAAAGATTTATTTGAGAGGATATGTTTGCGTGAACGATAGGAGGAATATTATGGGAGATAATAAGAGCATCATCATAGCAATAGATCATGGCTATGGATATACCAAGACGGTTAATTACGCATTTCCGTCTGGAGTAACAAGATTCAAGTACGAAGCACCGGTATATACAAACGTATTAAAGTGGAATGATTCATACTACCAAGTTGGATCTCACACGGATTATATCACGGATAATAAGTTCGGTGATGATGATTTTTTCATATTAACATTAGCTGCAATAGCAATGGAGCTTCGTAAGAAAGGAATGAACCAGGCCAAGGTCAAGTTGGCAGTCGGACTTCCGTTAATGTTTTATGGAAAAGACAGAAAAGCTCTTGCAGATTACTTGAATAGAGGACAGGTATCCTTTATATACGAGAGCATAGAATATAATGTTTCTATTGATCCGGAAATTCTTGTGTTCCCACAGGGATGTTCCGGCGTTCTTCCACACCTCAAGGATATTGAAGGACCTTGTTATGTGGTCGATATTGGTACAGGAACAACGGATATTATAGCAGTTAAAAGTGATAAGACTTTTGATGCGTCAGATGCAAGTAGCATTAAGATAGGTGTTTCAAACGCAATCAACGCTGTTAATAAAAGACTGATGACAGAGCATGGTACTAAAGCCAGACCGGAGGAAATCATTAATATTATCATCGAAAAGCCTGTGGTTAAGCCACGTAAGATCATGGACACAATCGATGCAGCTCTCAAGGATTTTGCAAAAGATTTCTTGAAGAACCTTAAGTCTCTTGGGATTGACTATGATACGACACAGACATTCTTCATGGGTGGGGGTTCTGTTCTTGTGACCAGATACGGAAAACTTAACCTGGACGTAGAAGATGGTGAACCACAGATGATTTTTCCAGTTACAGACATTCACGCTAATGCAAAGGGGTACGATTACCTTGCCAAGCAGATGGATAGTCTCAGGTGATTATAAAGGTTTCATGGATCGTAAATGGGACATAATGGCCATACCGTGTCCCGTTTACGAATCAAGATAGTGTCAAGTGACGTATGAAAAAACGAGCCGAAAAAAATAGGCTCAGATGAACCGATTCAGATAATAAGCAGGAGGGGTTCTAAATGAATATTATTTTATACATAGTAATGATGATTGGGATTTTATGTTTTTTTATATGTTGCTTTTTATACAGAGAAGGCATATATCTTTCAAATCCATTATTATCAGGGTTTTATATAGGTTGGACACAGTGGGGATGGCTTGCATCTTTATTTTTAAGTATCACAGCTGCATTACTTAATTCATACATGAATAAAAATGTAATGCTATTATTCATATTGACAATTATATCAGGAATCATATTTATAATTACATTTATTGTATTTGTAAAGAGATTCATAAGCTTTTTAAAAACACCCAACGAGGAAAAGAATAGATATGTTTGGGATCCATTACTAGAAAAAATTTTTACAGATTCCAGAAATGATGCAGATAATGATTTTAAATAAGGTTTATGAATCATATTTTAAAAAAGAGCCTGAATCAAAAAGGGGGCGTGTTATGGCTTCTTATAAATACAGCAAGATAATGATTCGTTTAAATAATACTTCTGATGATGATATGACGGTTGCAAATATCCTGGAGAGGTTTAAGACTTCTCAGCAAAGGAACAAGTTTATCATTCATGCGATACTTGACTATGCAAATAATTCCGGAAGGGATTACGTCATAAATCAGTCTTATAACATGAAAAAACAATTAAATGATGTTGAAACAGAAGAGATTCAATCAAATAACCCGGAAGAGGTATTGAATACTGAAAAAAGTATACCGGATATTTTTGGCGATAGCGGGGTATCAAGTGATAAAAGCATTAAAAATCATGATGAGGTAAGTAATTTTGCGGTCCAAGAAGAAAAACCTGAGAATATTGATACTCGTTCGGAAAGCTCAAAAGAAGAACTAAAGAATCAAGAAGTATTGGAAATGATATTAAACAAATTGGGTTCTATGGAGAGTGGCTTTAATTCAAAATTGACAGACATGGAAAAAAGGTTACACACGATAGAACATGAGGGTGATAGCTCAAGCAACGAATCCGGTTCAGATAATTATCAAGATACAGAAGATATGGGCGATAAAGATAGGATTTTGAGCGAAATAAACACTTCATCAATACAGGAAGATAATGAAGCAGAGGAATTATGGGGAAACATTACAATCAACGATAATGACGAAGGACAAGATCAATACGAAGATATCCAGGATAATTATACTGAGCATGAAAAAGAAAAAAACGAGTTTGATATGATAGACAAGGACAGTATTGGTGGAACATTAAGCTCTTTATTCAATCTATACAATGACAAGAATTAGCGGGGGTAGAAAATGGCTTACTTAAGAAACAGTACGCAAGGTGGTTTTACAATCATTAATAATAGTATTTTTCATGACAAAAGATTGAATCTTAAAGACAGAGGACTTCTCTGTACTTTGATTTCTCTACCTGATAATTGGGAGTTTAGTGTAAATGGACTGGCAGCATCCTTAGAGGATGGCAGGGATAGTATTAAAGCTTCTCTTAATCGACTTGAAGAATTTGGATATCTTAAAAGAACCGAGGAACGAATCAAGGGAAGATTTGCTACCTATTTTGAGCTTATTCTTGAACCAAAAGATGAACCAGAAGAAAGTGAAAAGTTAGTGTCAAATAGTGGTAGTTTAAATAACGAAAAAAATAGTGATTGCGGAAAATCCGCAACTCACGAATCAAAAAGCGTTGAAAATACGTGCTTTTCTGAAAGCAAGGTATCGAAAAAGTCCGTTACGGAAAATCCGTCACGGTTAATCCGTCACGGTAAATCCGTTACGGAAAATCCGCCACAATATAATAAATATAATAAAATAAATAAATATAATAAAAAAATCAATCATATCAATCAATCGGATAGGAGCGAAGGGGATAGTCTGCCTGGAGATAATGGATCGATAGATGAAATTGATGTTGTTACAGCAATGATTAAAGACAATATCCATTATGATCTATTACTGCGCAAAAAACCTCATCATAAACATGAAATAAACGAGATTGTGGATCTAATGGTCGATGTATGTCTTTCAAATTCTAAGACTATTAGGGTTGGAGGAGAAGACAAATCGACTGATCTTGTAAAATCAAAATTTGAAAAAATAAATTTCATGACTATATGTTACGTCCTGGATTGCCTAAGCACCGCTTACACAAGAGTGAAAAATGTTAGGAATTACTTGATTACAACGCTGTATAATGCGCCTATGACGGAATCAAGCTATCACAGGATTGCCGGAGATTATGCTTTTTCTGATGCGATGATAGAATGATTATTAATATCGTTTGAGAGGAGGGGATTTATGACAGCCTTAAAGGATGTGCGCCGAAAAAAAGAAAACTTAAAAAACATAAATGCAATGAAGCTGATCTGTGAAGACATGAATGACATTCTTGGTGATGTAGTAGCTGGGATAATACCAAATAGGACTCTGGTTGAGAGAAACCTAAGTAGTTGTAGAAAAGTATATGTTTCGTTTCTTCTTGAACACGCAAGGAAAAACCATGAATCTAATAAGCTGCGTATAAGGTATGAGATTGAGTGTCCATCGTGTAGAACTTCATTCATGTTTAAAGCCGGTTATTGCAAGAAATGTGGTTATGTCTTTTCCAAAGAGGATATTAACAATGCGGAAATGGACCTCAAAAGCAAGAGATTAAAAGAAAATGACAGGTACAGACGTGAAGTAGGTAATATTAAAAAAATCCTGGCATAACCGGGAAAGGGAAAGAAAATGTATGTTTGCTACAAAAGAATAAAAGAAGAGATCTCTCTTTAACTCTCCAGGAAGGAAAGGATAAAAAGAAATCTCGCCCATACGCTAAGGCGAGATTAACAGATTTTTTGACATATGTCAAGACTGTACTAAATCCTTTCCCAGAATCCTGGGGTGAGTGATTGATTCATGGAGTGGGACCGTTAAACACTCCTAAGTAATAAAAACAACGACAGGTCATATCTCCGGACCACCGCAAAAAAAGAGGAGTAATAATTAATGTGAATTGAACGGTATTTTCAGATTCACATAAGGAGCCACAAAGAAGAACAACGCTTAAAGGCGTTTATTTTTTTCTTTTAATGCCAAAAATCATATCAGTAACACACAATATCTATTGGAAATTGGGAGGATTAGGTAATGGTTAGAGAATTAAATATTAAGCCGGATGATATGGACGAGTTAAAGGTTCCAGACAAGATTTCCGGAGATATCTTTGAATCTATGAGATATATCGAATCAGCTAATGATGAAGCTGATTACGCCGGTGATTTTGAGGACGATAACATTATAAGTCACGAAATGTCAGAGGAAGATATAGACAATACTAGTGAATATATTGGCAATCCGTTAGAAGATGAGCATGGAAAAAAAGATGATCAGATAGCTTCTGATAAAAAACCGGTAAGTAATTATTCGGATAATTATACTCTTGAGGAATACAGAAAAAAGAAGACTAATGAGATAATTGAGTTTTACAAGGAAAATAACGAGTCACAAGCCAGAGCAAAAGAATACGGTATGGCCACAGCTAATGTAATTAATAGCAGTGCTGCTATGGGGATTTCTTTTGATAAGATGGACATGTATATTAACTGCAAGTATTCTTACAGACAGATGGACTTATTAAAAACTTCAATTTTGCTTGCACCGGATATGAGTATATTTAATCGGATTAAGGACTGTACTCCTGAGAATATGATTAAACTCATAAAAATATGTATTGAAGAAAAAGCTGCAAAGGATCTCGAGAAGGAATTGAATGATGAATATATCAAATCAATAGATGAGCTACAAGCTAAAATTGATGATTATGAAAAAACGATTGAAAAACATGAGATAGAGATATTAAAGGTAGAAGAAGGCTATAAGGCTGAAATCGACTCGCTAAAGAAACAACTCGCTGAGCAGGACGAAGACAATAAGAAGGCTTTCGGAATGAAAGAAGAAACAGTTAGTATTAATCAGAATGCCTTGATAGAAGTAATAGAGAATATGATGTCACAAAAGGAAGAGATAGATAAGAAAAGGTTCAGCTTATTGTATGGTGCAATTACTTTAAATAGCAAGACAGAAAGCAATGATAGCAATGATAGCAATGATAGCAATGATAATGTGGTAAGGGAAGATACAGACGAGAGGAAAAATAAGAAGAATCTTGAGCAGCGTTCGGATGATGAAACGGAGGATTCTATCAAAAAGGACGATGAAAAAGCTGCTTTACAAAAGGAAAGCAGGTTAAAGAGGATCCTTTTGGGACAAAAAAAAGGTTTTGACATTACAGATTATGCTCTGAAGAAAGATCTGGATGCAGAGCAAATCCATGTCATTACCGTAGCGCTGGCTATGGGCATAGATGAAGAGTTTCTAAAAAAGCTCATTGATAGAAAAGATAGTAAAGAAATCATGTTGGAGAGATTAAGAATGTACAACATGAAAAAACGCAGGGATATGATCGAAGAGGATAAAGATAACTCAGATAGAGATAACTCGGCAGCAAGTAAAGTGTAAGGAGATTGATATGAGAGATTATTCTTCGTTAAGGGAAATGAATGAATTTAATAAGACCACTTCAAGTGAAATCAATAGCCTTGTATGCGATCAGGTTAAGTTAATTAATTCATATATAATGTCTGGTGAAAACATGAACAGCTTAGATAGAATCGTGTTATTGGATAACATTAATAAGTATAATAGAGCCATTCAAAAGAGAATGGTTGAAATGACCAGTAAACAGTATGGAATCACGGATTTTTTTCAAGAGGAATACAAGAAAGAAAAAGACAAAGAAGAGAGCGAGTGATGCAAAGTGACTGTAGTTGAGTATTTAATAAGTATATCGGATATGTTTCTATCTTACGAAGTTGATGCCGAATTACAAATTGACGAAGAAGAGTACAGAAAGAATTCATACACATCATTAACAGAATTTATCATAAGTGGCGAAAACCTTGATAGTTACGATCTTAGTGGTTTAACGATTACTATTTATCCAGAACGAAATCATTTAGATATCGTATTATCAGCGGATAAGGATAATGCTCCAAAACAGGATAACGATGAAAAATCCTCAAATTTGCTCGATGATCTAGCAGAAATAGATTTTACTAACCTTCCTTGGTTGATTAGAGAGAAAACCGGTGAGTACATATATATAATTAAAGATAACTTCGTTATCGGAAAATCAAAGCTTCATGCAGACTATGCTGTAGAAAACAATACTGCGATATCAAGGGAACATTGTACTTTCATAAGGGCTGAAAAACTGACGTATCTTAGAGACGAACACTCGACAAATGGCACTTATGTGGATGGAACCAGACTGGATCCTGGGAGAAGAGTGCTTCTTTCGGATGGTATGAGAATAAATTTGGCAAATGAAAGATTTATCTTTAAGTGTAAGAGATAAAAGGAAGTGATAACTTGGAAAGACAGGATAGCCACAAAAAAGAATTGAATAGTCTCCTGGCTGAAATCAAAAGCGAGTTCAATAATATGATGATAGATCCGGACTATGAGGCGGCTGCCATGATACAAGCAAGAGATAATGGGTATAATACCGGGATAAAAAGCTGTTTGCTTGTATTAGACAAGTATATCGACAACAGTTATGAGCAGGAGAAAATAATGTAGTAAATAACAAACCTTACCTATGTTCTTATATATTTATTATAAATTATAACAATGCAAAAACAAAGGAACCTTTGAAATATACCTTCAAGATAAGAATCGTAAGCGGAAAGTATGAGAATAAATTTAATATAAGTTTTTAATTGAGGAGGTAAAAATGGAAACACATAGCATAGATTATCCTAACCATAAAACAGCCAGGCAATGGGCTAAATTAGGATTTTTGCCTATAGAGGGAGCAGAAGGTATCAGATTATGGGCAAATCGTTTTTGTCAAGATAGTTATTTATATTACAGTCCTGAGGAGATTACAGAGGCTAGTGCAGAACAGTTAGCAGAATACTTTAAGCCAGAACGAGAACGTCGCAATGCCAAAGCTAAAATAAGACGGCAACAGGTAAATGCTGAACGGAAAAAGGAAATGGAACGTGAGAATAAGCAGAAACAACAAGAGATTATTAACAATGCTGTAAAGCCATATTTAGAAAGAATATCGGAGCTGCAAAAAATTATTAAAGTTATTTCTGCTGCTAATACTCCAAGTAGTAGTGATCACAAGACTCTTGTGATCGACACCGAAACAACGGGGCTTAACCCCGAAAAGGACGAGCTGCTGCAAGTATCAATCATAGACAGCGACGGGAACGCCTTATTTAACAGCTATTTCAAGCCTTGTGTCAAGTCCTGGGCGGACGCTCAACGTGTGAACGGTATCAGTCCCGAAATGGTGCAGAATGCCCCAACCATATCGGAGAAAATCGCAGAAATCAATGAGATTATGTGCCAAGCCGACAAAATAATCGGATATAATACTTATTTCGACATTAATTTTCTCAATAATAATGGTCTTATTCTCTCGGAGAGCGTCGAGATCGTGGACGTTATGGAAATGTTTGCACCGATCTATGGAGAATGGAATGATTATTATGGAAGCTATAAGTGGCAAAAACTCACTACTGCAGCTGATTATTATAAATATGATTGGAATAAACGATCAGAAAGAGCGCATAACAGCTTAGCAGATTGTTACGCTACTCTTTATGTTTTTGAAAAAATACAAAGTGTTGGAAGCGATCTAAGTACAAAATAAAAACTACTATATTGTTAAATAAAAAAGGAGATAATAATAAATGATGAAACTTACTGAAATCAAAACAAAAACATACAAGTATAACGACGAATATTTTGTCGATATCGTAGATGATGGAGAGTATTACAACGCATGGCTTTATAAAGAAGGTTACGGAGCAAAATCGCACATAATAGGAAGCCCAAAAGAATCTTCAATAGAAGATGAATTTGTATCTTCTATTGAAGACTATATAGAGATAAACGGAGAAATCGAACTGTATGAATATGAGATGGAAAGAAATGAAGAGGCGTTTATGCGTGAGTTAGTTCAGATGGATGCTGCTGACTCACATCAATGTGAATGCAATCATGAATGTGAACATGAGCATGATAATAGTCCACGGATGCGCCGAAGTATGTTATGATAAAGGTATTGAAGGGGAAATCAAGGTTTGTTGTTTTATTTTTTAGCTTGAGGTGGTAATATGATATATGGATATTGTAGGGTTTCTACTCCAAAACAGAGCTTGGAGCGCCAGGAAAAGAATATTAAGGCTCTTTTTCCGGAGGCAATAATATATTCTGATACTTATACAGGAAAGACTAACAACAGGCCTAGATATCAGATCCTTCTTAAAAAGGTTACAAAGGGGGATATTATAATCTTTGACGAAGTGTCCCGAATGTCCAGGAATGCTACAGAAGGCTTTCAAGACTATACTATGCTTTTGGAAAGAGGGGTTGAACTAAAATTCATAAAGGAACCTCAGATTAATACAGAGGTTTATCGTGATGCTCAAAAGAGACAGCTAGATATGGTCGGTGATGATGTTGCTGATCCGATTATAGAGGGAGTCAACAAAGCTATCCTTGTACTTGCGGAAAAGCAGTTTAGGACAGCGTTTGAGAGAGCAGAACAAGAAAGGATACTTCTTTCTCAAAGAACTAAGGAAGGAATGGCAAAAGGCAGAAAGCCTGGAAGAAGAAAAGGTGTTCCGCAGCATCAAAAGAAAGAAATATTAGCAAAGAGAATTATCAAAAAGAATAGTAAGATATTTGGTGGAAGCCTAAGTAATATTGATACAATGAAGCTGGCCGGAGTAACAGCTCCGACATTTTATAAATATATCAAAGAGATGAAAGAAGATGCTGCCCAGAGACAGATGGATATAAATGATTACACTTAAACAGCCCACAGCTGAGTCTACAGTTTCTTGTTGTAAGTTAAAACCGTTTTGATATAATGTAATAGTAGGTTTGTTTTTTACTTTTGACAGAAGGGGGCATAGATTATGCGAATAGGCACAGATGAACATAATTTTGATGCGGAATACATCAGTAAAGGCTTTGAGTGTGCTTATAAACAACACAGAGACTGTTTTAAGGATGTTATGTCTTATTTAACTGATGAATCGAGAGAACAGTACAAGGTATGTGCAATCTATGGCCTTCGCAGAACCGGTAAGACTACAATTATGGAGCAGTGTATTGAGGCGTTGCCGGACAAGGAAAAGGCTGTATTTATTACATGTAATAACACTACAAATTATTGGAAGATATACGATTTTATAGGAGAAAGCATCGATAAAGGCTATAAGTATATATTTATAGATGAAATAACATACTCTGATGGTTTCCAAGAGGCGGGAGAGAGCCTTGCAAATGTATTTGTCCGGCATAAAAATGCACGTATAGTAATTACCGGAACCGATTCTTTAGGACTGGCTCTGCCAACGTACAATCTACAATATGATAGAACATTAATGATACATACTTCTTATATACCATTTGCAGAATATTCAAGAATAACTGGCATAGATAGTTTAGATACGTACATAGAAAAAGGAGCTGTTTTTGAACCGGATCTGTTATCGGATTATTATAAAACTCACAGATACGTAGACACTGCAATATCGGATAATCTTATTAATTCGCTTGAAAGAAGCGAAGGAATAGATAGGTATCCGGCAGCGCTTTCGGAAATATATGAGAAATATGAGTTAAAAAATGCCATTGAACGCATTATTAACAAATACAGCCAGGACCTAACTGCAAAAGCGATTAGAAAAGAATTTAAAGCCGGAATAATAGGCACAGAGCTTACTAATATTGCCACAAGTAGGGAAAAACCGGATAATATCCGAGTGGTTCTTAATTACGATAAGCTGAACGAGAATATTGCAGAAGCTCTTGGAATTATTAAGAATAGCGAATTATCAGTCAGAGTTACGGAAGAGCATAAGAAAGCAATATATGATTTCTTAAAGGACATGGATGTATTTGTATCTCTTCCGGTGCTAAAATCATATAATGATAAAGAGTCTGGGCGCAATCTTGAAATGATTACGCAGCCAGCAATATATCACGCAAATATTAAGCACTCGATAAATGCATTGAGAGATAGTAATAACTGGCTGGAAAATGCCACAGATCAGCAAAAGACAAGACTGATAAAAGGAGCATATAATGTTGCTTACGGAAATATCATGGAGAACATTATCATTTCAGACGTATATCATACGCTCAGCGATGGTAATGACGTGCAAATAGATGATTTATTTGATTCCAGTTCCGGCAGATGGTATGTATCGAAGTTAAGGCAGCATATCAATGGTAAGGACTATGAAGCGGATCTGATCATATATGATAAGGAAAGGAAAGAAACATACATATTTGATGTTAAACATTCGTCGGAATATGCTCCTGAGCAGAGCCTTGCTCTAGAGGATAATGGTTTCAATAAATATATAGAAGAGAATTTCGGCAAGGTGGCAGGAAAAGGCATACTCTATAATGGTGTTACATTAAATGAATATGATGTACCAAGAATATCGGCATCAAGATTTCTAAAGGTGCTGTATAAAGAAAAGAAAAAAGAAATAATATCATTTGCAGATGTGATGGATCATGTTTATGATCATGATTACAAAGAAGCTTTTGATGATAAGGAACAGGGAATTAAACCATCTGCCGTAAATAAGAATGATGGTAGTCCCAGGCTAAGTCTATAATTAAAGAAAATCAAAAGGAAGAGCAGATAAGGTCTGTTCTTCTTTTTTTATGCTTAAAATGAAAGAGGGTGAATGTATTGGAAGTACAAAAAGGTGACAGAATACAGATTAATGAATGGAAGACACTTTGGCATTCGTTCCGGACAAAACAATGGATGGCAAATGAGATCGGAACCGTGCTGAATGTAAATAACAAAACAATAACTGTCAGGTTCGATAATTACCCTAACGAGAAACACTATATTGATTATGGGGATTACACGATTATAAATGATCCGGAAAAAGAAAGAAAATTAGAGCAAAAGATATTAAAAGGTGTTCTTTTGCTCAGAAGGTGCGGAAATAAATATAGTTCAAAGGAAACACAGATAGCTGAACAAAAGAAATGGCTGGAATCCGGTTACTACTCAGAAGAAGATATAGATAAATGGATCCTGGATTTGAAAGAGGAATTAGCCAAAACGCCCGAGCAAAAGGAGCTTGAATCGAAGGAATACATAGAGTGGCTTATGAAGAAAGAATTACAAGAAACTCAAAGAGACGATGTACATAGAACAATCAGTTCAACAGCCGGAGATTATGGACCAAGTAATCCTTGGGATGCACCGGGAATGAGTGTGCGTGATTTTATTTAGGGAGGTGAAAGTGTGAAATTTGCAGAAAGACTTGAACTTACAGGTAATGATATAGTGATATATGGTGAATTCAAAAGAGAAGATGAACAATTATTTAGATGCCCTAAAGCTACAGCGTATAAAGATCTCAGACGCTTTGTGAATAATAATAGACTGCTCATATGTCCTATGAGAGAAGGGGGGAATGCAGATAATCCGTTTGTTGATGATGAAAGCAAAGACCTTCGTGCAGTTGAAGGACTTGATATGATTGGGTATTGGAGAATGTATTTTGATGGTTCCAGGTGGCAAGGAAGATGGCTCCTGGAGGGAGAGTTCAGTAAAGAAGGCATAAAAGAAAAGCCGGACTGGTATGATTGCGGGGGCGTTGATAGAATCATTGACTGGATATGCGAAAACTTCAAAAAAGGCTGCGATTATTATATGAAGGAATACTGTAATGAACATTTTGCCCCAATAGGTGACCACCGGTACTTGATCAGACCATATCTTAGTGAAAATTACAAAATCATGATAGATACAACGTATGGAAATCATGATTATCCGGTAAGAATTTATACATATCATAAGGATAAACAGATTGAATATGTTAATCAAGATCTTATTGATCTACTAAGAACAAGAGAGAAAGAATTTATTGCCGAGATGACAGTCGAGGATATTGACAAGGAGAGAGAACAGTTATTCCAGGAATATAACAGAAATGGTGTATTGATAGATTGGGATCGAATGGCTTCGCTTAATCATACAAAGGAAATACTCGTAAGACAGAAAGCTGAGAAGGAGGAAAAAACTGTCCAGGAAGTAATAAAGGAAAAGAAAAAGGAGAAAGCATTATGAACGGATTTGAATTGATGTCGGAAAGCTATAGAGAAGCGGCTGAAAAGGGCATAATCACCCAGGCCACAGCTGACAAGAAGTGCAGGATTTATGATTTTCTTGCCACCTGTGATGATGAAGATATCTGTAATATGTTTGACAGCTCTGCTTTCAACGAGATTGCTAAATCATACATGAGAAGGGCAGTCAAGGAGCTTGTAGAAGAGGGTACGATAGACGAAGAACAGGGCATGGCTGTCCGCAACGAGTTCAGACTGCTGTTTGACGAAATCCAGGCTCACGAAATCATTTCTCCGCAGGGTTTGCAAGATAAGGAAGATATAATAATACAAATATGTGAAAAGAAAATAAGTATTTAGGAAATAGGAGGAAACGATATGCTCGATAAGTTAGAATCAGTTCCATATATTACAATTCGTAAAAGTAAAGGGTGTGGAGATGAGGATGTTCAAGAATACAAAACAAAAGAAGATGCGATTAAGGCCCTAAAGAGTGACTGGAATCATTTATGTGACTATGATAAAAAACACACAGAGTTCTTTTACGTTTTAGAATGCGCTGATCCGGATCCGGAGGCGGTAGATCATTATGATGGAAATATAATACTTCATGTGTTTGGAGTGTATGTGGGATTAGACAGCGATAAACAAATACGTTTCTTTTCTTCGATTAATGACGAAGAATTGGAGTTTGATGAGGATACAGACGTGGCAGATCTTTTAAGAAGCGCTTCTGTAATTAAAGAAGCTGCAAACAGTCTTAATATTACACCTGAACAGAGAAAGTATATGCTTAATCATGAATGGGAACTTAAAGAACAGCTAAAAGAATGTGAGAATTATTTGGCAACAAAACATACAGGAGCAAACATTGATAATGATATGCTGCGTAACAGGAGTAAAAGCTTGTGATTGATTAAAGGAGATACAAATCAAACCAAAAGACACTTATTTGATATTTTTTGCACTTTTTTGATACAAAAACAGACAAAACAGACAAAACGGACAAAACAGGTCGTGCAATTTAGAGAAAGGCGTGATATACTATAATTGAGAAAATTGTAAAGAACATAGTTGTTAAGACAGAAAGGTGATTGTTCACGCAGCACCTTTACATATCCAGGGATAGCAGGCAGCATTGTCTGCTATTCTCTTTTTAAACGAGTGATGCATGTCAGGATCATCTTTTTTCTTTATAGGCTTTTTAAATATGTACAAATATGACGAAAAAATCTTGAAATATGTGCATATAGGTGTTATTATAAATGTAGAAGCAGAAATGGACTAGCATTTATTATAATAAATACATAGAGAGGAAAAGCTATGGAAGAGGTTAAATTTGCAGAATTCAGAGCGCACCTTAAAGATTATATCGAAAAAGCAGTTTATGATCGTGAGGACGTTTGCCTTAAGAGTACCAAAGGGAAAAATGTCATTCTAATGAGCGAGGAACGCTATAACGAGCTTATGAGAGCTGCTCGATTTGCCGGATATCTTGAAATGATCCGCAAGAATGAGGAACTAATTAAGGCTACTATGGACGATCAGTAAAAGGGGCGAGGTGTATGATCAAGAATTTTATTTTTAATAATAAAAAGTATTTTGAGGATTTTGTAACAAGGAGTACATATCATTCAAACCGAATTGAAGGTAGTACATTATCATACGCAGAAACATACGCACTGATATTCAATGATGATTCATTTAACATAAACGCTTCTCCACGAGAGATTTATGATGCAATCAATCATAAGTATGCTATAAATTATGTGCTTAACAACCTGGATGAAGACCTTTCAACAGAATACATAAAGAATATAGCTGTTCTTATTAATAAGAATATATCGGAAATATCCGGATTTAGAACAACAGGTGTCATTATCAGAGGAGTTGAGCATATTCCACCAGAAGCATCACAAGTTCCCCAGGCAATGATGTACTATGTTTATAACTATAATCATACTGAGTATAAAAGTATTTATGAAAAGATAGCTGATAACCATATAAAGTTTGAAAGGATACATCCTTTTGCAGATGGAAATGGAAGGACAGGGCGTTTATTGATAAATTATGAACTTTTAAAGAACAACATTGAGCCGATAGTAATTCCATATGAAGAGAGAAGCATATATTTTAAGATGCTGGCAGATCAAGATGTGGAAGGATTAGCTAATTATATAGAAGGATTAGCAGTAAAAGAAAAAATAAGAATTCAGAATTTCAAAATCACAAACCCGTCGGTAATAGAAGGTAAACGAATATGAAAGATAAACTCATGACACCTGAAAGGAGGGACTTGCCATGAAGAAAAAAAAGAAAGAGATCGCATCAATAACGCTTTCCCTCGCTTTCTGCGCATCAATGATGGGAAGTATGGTTGCCTGTGGCAAAAGAACAGAGGAAACAGCGACAAAGCGGGAAGTAAATGAAATAGTTACAGAAGATAGGTCTAAAACTTCATCCGGAACCGCTCTTGAAGTCACCACAAGATATACTGCAAGCGGAACTGCTATAGTTACCACAAGGTTCGCTACAGAAGGTAAGACTGACAGTACAACCGGAAAGACTACCACAGAGAGTGCTTCAGAACGTACATCCGGAGTGACTACAAGGGTGATTACTACAGAATCAACAACCGGAGCAACCACAACAGAGGAAGTCACCTGGGCAACTACAAGGGAGACCACCACAGAATATACAACCGAAGCAACCACGAGATCAACCACAGAATCGACTACCGAGCAACCTACAAGGGAAACAACTACAGAATCGACTACAGAGGCCACCACAAGGACCACTACAAGGGAAACAACTACAGAATCAACTACAGAATCAACCACAGAGGCTACTACAGTACATCAGCATAAGTGGATATGGAAGACACATACGGAACAAGTATGGGTGGATCCTGTGACTCATCAGGAGCCGGTTTATGACGAAGGCTGGACAGAATATATATATAAAGAAAAAATTCATTGTGGTGTTTGCGGTAAGTTTTACGATAATATAGAAGAATATAGAAACAACGATCCTTGTCTTGGGAGTTTTGGCTATCAAGATGTCCTGGTAGACACAATCGAGCATGAGCCGGAGATACTTTACTGGGATACAATAACTGATGTACCGGGACATTTTGAAGATTTAATCGTTAAGGATTATGAATACTGTTCAGAATGCGGTAAGAAAAAGTAAGTCCATCAGCCGTAAAAGGCAGGGTTTATAATAAATATCATAAAGGAGGATAATCTTATGGATTATGAAGTAAAAATCGGAGAAGCAAAAGTGCTTATCAAAGAAGAAAAGGTTCCGACTGGCGAGATGGAACGTCTTAAGAATTATGCTGACAAGCTTAAAGAAGCAGCAGAAAAAACAGAAGAGTAGAAACAGTTTTGTGTAAAAGGAATCGGTTTGTCCGGTTCCTTTTTTGTTGTATGAAAGGATGTGATGCAATATATGGGCGCAAGAAAAACAAAATATCTGCGAGAGTAGTCGTATCTGTCTTTTTAGGGCGATACGATTTTTTTATGTATATATTTTTCTAATGGAAGGAGATCAGAGTGATGAGTAAGAAAAGAAAAAGATTTCTTGCCATGATCCTTGCTATAAGCATGGTCATACCTAATGTATCATATGCCAGTTCCGGCGAAGATGCTTCACCGAATGATGCAGATCAGATAGTTGAAGAGACTGTCATTGATACAGAAGATACATCAGTAGAGATAATCTTGGATGATGGCACAGATGCAGTTACGGAAGAAAAAACAGAAGATGTGACAGAAGTTGAAAAAGAAAAGAAGAGCAGTTTTGACACAGAGACCGGAGAGGTTGATGTATCGGGAATTGATTTTTCGTCAAGGCAGCTCCTTGTAGGTACAGAGGATGAAAGCATCTTCACATGGGATACGATGGTTGTGTCCGGCTACAATGGAATATACCTCACGGAATATGCTTCGGAAGAAGAAACAAAGAATGCTTATACATATTACTATGGTATAGCTGATTTCGTAGATGCAAATATTACCTTTACAATATCTGATAATGAAGAAGCTAAGAAGGACGTTAAAGAGGATGCATCAACTGACGAAACTAATGATACAGCAGATCTTTCGGAGATCAATACCGGCGATGATGCCATATCTAATCTTGTAGATATGGATACCACAGGAACAGTTCCGGCTGGGACGATAGCTGTGATCGATACAGGTATCAATGGAGAAGGCCTTGTGGACAGCGTTTCTGTTATCGGAGAAAGCACATCAGACGATAACGGACACGGAACAAGGATGTATGACTTTATCAAGTCTGAATATCCGGATGCCAAGATCCTTTCAATCAAGGCCCTTGGTTCTGATGGTAAAGGTCAGGTATCAGATATATATGCTGCTATCCAGTATGCGATTGAGAAGAAGGTTTCAGTAATCAACCTTTCAATCTCTGCATATTCGACAGCGGAGAGTGATGTTATTCGTACAGTAATCGAGGAAGCTGTTGCACAGGGCATAGTAGTAGTCGGTGCAGCCGGTAATGACGGAAAGAACGTCAGATACTTCATTCCTGGTAACATTGACTCGGCTGTGATCGTTGGCGCTTGTGACGGAAACGGACATAGGATTGCCGGATCCAACTATGGTGCGACGGTTGATTATAACGTAGAAGCTGATACTACATCAGAAGCTGCGGCAAAGATGTCTGCAATTATTTCAAGAAATGACGGAACAAATATATCAAAGGTATTTACAACAGATTACAGCATAGAAGACAAGACCGGTGGAGAGGTTTCTTACGGAAACAGTGAGTTCAGTATAGCCGGATGGGAAGGCGAGATTCTTGTTAATGATACTGATAATTATGTGCTTCGTGGAGAAACACAGAGTGAAGACAGAGTACCTTTTGAATACTACGAAAATAACACATGGTTTGATCCGGGTAAGGACTCAAATGGAAATCCTATGTATTTTGTTCTTGGTGGATATAAGATCAACTGCTTATGCGTGGATGATGCTAACAGCCGAGGAAAACAGGATTTTAAATGGGATGTAGAGAAGAGTGACTGGGCAGACGAAGAGACAAAGAGAGTGGTTTACTATGCTGTAAGCCATTATGATGACTATAGAGATTCTCACAGGATAGTCTGCAGATATCTCTATAACAAAGAGAACAGAGCAACCGATAATAATATTCCGGATACACTTACAACGGGTGAAAACACAGATACAGTAGTGAATACAGCTAAGAACACAGCTATTCCGGACAATATTACATTTAATACATACTATCTGACAAATACAGATATCCATGAAGGAAGCTCGGATTACCAGAACTTTATCACATGGAAGTCTGTACTTAAGAAGGATTATTATGTGGCAGTTAAGAAGGTTGATGGCAAAGGTAATACAATGAACGGTGTTACCTTTGACATTGAAGTGTCGGGAACAACCTATTCAAAGAAACTTGTCACAGGTGAAGACTGGAACGGAACGACATATGTAAACGGAACAAACGGGATAGCAGGATACTATCTTGGCAAGTTTGAAGAAGCTCCGACTGTAAAGGTAACTGAAAACTGGTCAAACAAGTGGTTTGTAGCGAACACCGAAAGTAAAACTATAAATGCTACATATACAACACTTGCTGATGCCAAGAATAGTGCGACTACATTCACCTACACAAACTACAGTTATGCCGCAGCTACCATGAGGAAGAGTTCTTCACCGGCATCAACTTATTCTATGGATGGAATAAGATACGAACTGAGAAGATCAAATGATGCTCTGGTTGCTACAGTAACACTTAACGCAGCCGGACAGATTAAGTCAGCAACGGTTGCGGCTGGCACATATTTTACTGAAACTATTAATGGAAAGATATGTATAGGCGGTCTTACTTACGATCCGAACAATACTGTTCAGAATAATTATTACTGGAAAGAGATAGAAACCAACGATAATTATGCACTTGATACAGAGAAGCATTATATAACGATAAATAAGGATAATGCCTTAACTCCCGGTTCAAATGTTTCTAATTATCCGGATGTATATACTATTAATCCAAGTGACTTCCTGGGAACAGACGCACCACTTGTACCGTATTATGTGGCCGTAAAGAAGGTTGATAACTTCGGAACGGTTATGGATGGTATAACATTTGATGTAGAGATCAATAACGTAAAACAGACTAAGCAGCTTATCACGGGTAAGCTCTATAATTCAACCGGTGCTTATGCGCCAAGTACAGTAGAGGGAACAGGTATTGGTATCTATTACCTTGGAAGATTTACATCAAGTCCAAAGGTTAAGGTGACAGAAAACTGGAATGATGCCGGTTATGTTCATAATACATCAAGCAGGATCACAACAGGCACAACAGATGCAACAAAGCTTTCTGTATATACAACAGCAAGTGAAGCAAAGGCAAATGCCGGTACATTCCTTTATACTAACGTTCAGAAGACATACATAACACTCGTTAAGAAGTCTTCCGATACAACATGTAGTAAGAATAACCCTAACTACAGCCTTGCGGGAGCAACCTATAAGGTATATAAGACAAGAGCAGCAGCAAACACAGCTCTTAATAGTGGTAACTACGGAACTGCACTTGCAACACTTACTGTAAAGGCCGACGGAACATCTAACAAGATTGATGTATCAGCATGGATGAACAAGAATTCAACTACAGGAGTTGCGGAAAGTACAGTATTCTACCTGGTTGAATCAGCAGCCGGAAAGAATTATCTCAGATCAACAGAGGTAGCAACAGTTACAGTAAGTCCAGCAAACACAGCTGATAATCCGGCTGTTGCTAATGTAACAGATAAGCCGGTTAATGATCCTTTTAATGTAGAAATAATCAAGACGGATGCTATAACAGGAAGTCATGAGCTGCCGGAGGGTAAATCACTTGCCGGAGCAGAGTTCAGAGTAACTTTCTATGCAGTTGATACATCTACAATGCATACAGCAGCAGATCTGAAGGAGAATTACAGCGATAAGCTTATATCAGCCTATACTAAGACTATTACTGTAGAAGAAATTACAACAGGTCCAAACAAGGGAAAATATGTCGGAACTATTGATGAAAAGTTTCCTATGGGATTCATTGTACTCACAGAGGTTAAGTCTCCTAAAGATTATTCGCTTACAGGAGCCAAGGCATATCTTAATGGTAATACGGATTATGATATAACCGGAAATCTTGTTTTTGTAACAAGTGGTTCATTCTCAAATAACCAGGCAGACTTTACAGAAAGAACATATCATCCGGATTATCCAAACATTAATCTGGCAAATAGTGGTGCAGCATTTGATATTAGAGTGGATAATACTCCGATCAGAGGCGATATAAAGCTCACAAAGGTAACATATGCAAACGGAACACCGCTTAAGAATGTAGAATTTGTCATTACAAACACCGATACAGGTGAACAGCATTCAATCTTTACAGATGCAAAGGGTAACGCAACAACCAAGAACAATGCATCAGCATGGTTTAGTAAAGGAAAAGATAATAAGATTTATCCTTACAAGGCCGGGTATGGTTCTCTTCCAACCGGACATTATACTATAAAAGAAAAGAGAGGAAGTACAAACAGTCCATATCAGCTTCTTAAGGAAGCAGAGTTTGAAGTAAAATCAAATGCTCTTCTTGTGATAGCTGAAGCAGATGGAAAACTCTATAACATAGAGCTGCCATACATCACAACAACTGCTATGGACAAGGCAACACAGTCTAAGACAGTACCACAGGGCGAAAATCAGACTATAGTGGATACCATTAAGTATTATCATCTCAGGGCAAATAGTAGATATTATATCGTTGGAACACTTATGGTAAAACATCCGGATGGCACATCAGAGCCATATATGAAGGATGGAAAGCCTTATACAGTAACAAGTAATGCCATTAACACACCGGCTGCATGGACAAAATCAGAGTTTGAAAAAGACGGAACTTATAAGATGGAGTTTCCGGGAGTTAATACAGCCGATTATGAGGGATGCAGCTTTGTTGTATTCCAGAAACTTTATTATGACTCAGTTCCGACTGATGATTCTGATGCGGCACAGTATATAGAATACCAGGGAACTGATGAGAAGATATTCCCAATCTTACACGAGGATATAGATGAAGAAGGTCAGACAGTAAGACCGGCTGACGTTCATACAACGATAGCAGATAACGTGACTGGAGATCATATTGCAAAGACTGGTGATGTAACAGTAACAGATCGAGTTTACTACACAGGCCTTACAGTAGGTGAGACATACACAGTTAAGGGTACACTTCATGTTACAGGCTATACATGGAAGGATGCGGACGGAAATCCTGTTAAGACAACAACAGTTGACGGAGAGAAACTTCTTGATGCAGACGGAAACCCTGTGACAGCAGAGAAGACATTTAAAGCTGATTCAACAGACGGATATGTGGATCTTGAATTTACCTTTGATGCATCACTCCTTGAAGGAGAGAGCGTAGTTGCGTTTGAAACTATTTATTATAAGGGTAGAGAGTTAGCGGTTCACGCTGATATTTCTGATGAAGACGAGACGGTTCATTTCCCTAATATCCATACTACGCTTTATAGAGCCGGTACAGGATCCTGGGCAGAGGACTTTGATACAGAGGATCCGACAAAAGACACAATAGTGGATGAGTCTTCCAAGGAAGTTATGGCTGCTGAGAACGCAGTAGTTGTTGATCGTATCAAGTATCATAACCTTATAGCCGGAGGAACATATGTTGTAAAGGGCGTTCTGATGGATAAAGCAACCGGAAATACTCTTCTCGATGCAACCGGAAAGCAGATTGAGGTAGAGAAGACATTCACACTTGCAGAAGTACCGGAAGATAAGTCAACAGATTCACCGGATGCAGGTGACTTGATACTGGCAGATGGAACAGTTCTAGATATGTCAGCAGATCATAGTATTCAGCTTGTAGACGGATACTTTGAGGTTACATTCCCGGCATTTGATGCATCGGAAATGGGTAACAAGAAGGCGGTTGCATTTGAAGAGGTATATTTCGTAACTACAGATGCTGCCGGAAACAAGACAGAATACCTTATTTCAGAGCATAAAAACATTAATGATGTAGATCAGACAGTACGTTTTGTTGAGATCAGGACAAAAGCTGAAGCCGAAGAAACATCATCAAAGCTGATTCCTGTTGAGGGACCGGTAACAATTAATGACACAGTAACCTACAAGAACCTTATTCCTGGAAAGGAATACACTCTTACAGCAAGGCCTGTTGTAAAGGGTGATAAGACAGGAACCTATAAGGACGGAGATCCGCTTCTTGATGTAAATGGCAAAGAAGTAACAGCTACAATAACATTTGTTCCGGATAAGCCGGACGGAGAAATTGTGGTACCTATAACATTTGATGGATATCTTATTCCTGAGACTAGCGTTGTTTGCTATGAGGACATGACAAATGACAAGGGACTTGAGATAGCAGTTCATAATGATATAGATGATGAAGATCAGACTACTTACGTAGTAGATATCAGTACAACCGCAAGAGGAAACTCTTCAGCTGATTATGAGGAATTTGCTTCAGAAAAGACTGTGATAGTTGATACAGTAAGCTATAAGAATCTTATTCCGGGCAAGGAATACAAGGTTTCCGGAACTATAATGGTTAAAGAAACCGGCAAAGAGCTTCTTGATAAGGACGGAAAGCCTGTAACAGCCGAGACAACCTTTAAGGCGGTTTCCGCAAATGGCAGCATAGATATCACATTCCCGGCATTTGACGGAACAGCTATAGCCGGAAAGGATATAGTAGTATTTGAAAAGCTCTATATCATAGGAGCCGGAAAAGAAGAAAGTCTTATAGCAAAGCACGAGGATATTAATGATAAGGGACAGACAGTACACCTTCCGGAAATCAAGACCTCTGCAAAGGATAAGGCAACAGACAGTCACTTAGGACAGGCTGTTGAATCAGTAACTATAATTGATACAGTAACATATAAAAACCTTACAATAGGCAATAAATATACTGTAAAGGGTGTTCTGATGGTTAAGGAAACAGGCAAAAAACTTCTTGATAAGGACGGAAAGCCTGTAACAGCCGAGAAGACATTTACAGCAAAGAAAGCAAACGGAACAATTAAACTTGAGTTTACCTTTGACGGATCTCTTCTTGAGGGAAAAGCGATTGTAGTATTTGAAGACCTTTACAGAGATAAGATCCACTTAGCAACACATACGGATATAGAAGATGAAGATCAGACAATCAGATTCCCGAAGGTTAAGACCAAGGCAAGGGATGCAGTAACAGAAGAAGATATAGCTGATGCAACAGGAACAGTTAAGTTCATTGATACAGTAAGCTATGAGAATCTTGTTCCTGGTGAGAAGTACACAGTAAAGGGTGTGCTTATGAACAAGGAAACAGGAGATCCGCTTCTTGATGCAAATGGTAACAAGATAACAGCCGAGACAACATTTACAGCTACAGAGCCTAACGGAACAGTAGATGTAGTATTTACCTTTGACGGATCACTTCTTGCCGGAGCTACAACAGTAGTATTTGAAAACCTTTATTATAAGAATATTCAAGTAGCTTCACACGCTGATATTGAAGATAAAGATCAGACAATCAGATTCCCGAAGGTTAAGACCAAGGCTGAAGACTCAGAAACAAAGGAAAACATCGGAGAAGCCGGAAAAGAAACAACAATTATTGATACAGTAAGCTATGAGAATCTTATTCCTGGTAAGGAATACACAGTAAAGGGTGTCCTTGTTTACCAGGAGACTGGCGAGACACTTTTTGATGCAAATGGAGAGAAGGTAACAGCTGAGAAGACATTTACAGCTACAGAGCCTAACGGAACAGTAGAGCTTACTTTCACATTTGATTCATCACTTCTTGCCGGAAAGACCATAATAGTATTCGAGGATCTCTATTATATGGGATATCATTTGGCATCACACACGATTCTTACTGATGAAGATCAGTCGGAGCATTATCCGGGCGTAATGACTACGGCAGTAGATAAGGCAACAAGAGATCACATAGGAAAGGCAGAAGAAACAGTAACTATAGTTGATACTGTTGAGTACACAAACCTTATTCCAGGCAAGGAATACACAGTTAAGGGTGTTCTGATGGATAAGAATACAGGTGAAGAGTTCCTCGTAGATGGTCAGCCTGTAACAGCCGAGAAGACATTCATTGCAGAACAGCCGGATGGAAGCATAGAACTTGAATTCACATTCAAAGGTTCTGCACTTAGAGGAATAGGCATTGTAGTATTTGAAGACCTTTTCTACAAACGAAAAAGACTTGTGACACACTCTGATATTAATGATAATAATCAGACGGTTTATTATCCTTGGATAGAGACTAAAGTTGTGACAGATAATAAGAACAAGGAAGTTCAGCCGATTGAGAATGTATCGGTATCGGATGACGTTACGTATCACAAGCTTCTTCCTGGAAGGACATACCGTGTTCTTGGAATGCTTTATGACAAGACAGCAGAGAAGATAGTAACGATTGACGGAGTTCCGTTTACCAAAATGATTGATTTCGTTCCGGAAACAGAGGATGGAATGATAACAATGACATTCACATTTGATGCAAGAGGAATGAAAGCGCATGACGTTGTAGTTTATGAGCATATCTATCTTGTAGATGATGCTCTTACAAATCCGGAAGACTTAACCGAAGACAACTTTACATTGACTCTGGTTGCCATGGAAGAAGACTTCAACAACACGGATCAGACGTTTTACATAAGTGACACACCTATGACTCTTACAGCCGACTTTACACCATTAAAGATGATGTTTGGCCTGCTGCTTCTCTCAGGGCTTGGATTTCTGTTCATGATCTGGAAGAAGAGAAGATTAAATGCTTAACAATTATCTATATTAGATCTCCTTTCATGCTCTCTCTCGTAAGTTGTTTTCCTTGCGAGGGAGGGCGATTTAAAAGAGAATCAATATTGATGAAACAGATATAAAAACCAGAAGTCTTTACTTCTGTTTTTATATCTGTTTTTTATATCTGTTTTTTGGGGCAGAAAAGAAATTTATAACAAGTAAAAAATAAGAGGAGGACAATGAAATGTTAATGAATTTACTTGGGAAATTGTACTTAAAGAGTATAACTATTACAGGAGGAGCCGGAGTGCTTTTTGATCCGGATGCAACTACCGAAGCAGCAACTAACGAAACAGCGGAGGAAATAAAAGAGAAAGTATTCGCACCTATGAATCTTCTTATCGACATAATATGCTACGGAATGGCCGGCATAGGATTGCTTGTTGCGATAAAGGCTCTTGTTGACATCATAGCAAATTATCCTCAGCATGATTCAGCAGCTATGATAGGAGCTGCCAAGTGGCTTGTAGCAGGCATGTTGTTGGGCGCAACAGGTATTCTTGTTAAAGTCTTACGAACAAGCTTTTAGAGAAAAGCTGAAGCATTCCGACGGACAGTCTAAACTGCCCGCCGGAATAGAAAAGAGGTGATATAATTGATAGTCGGTAATATGATGTATTCGGTCTTTGGACCACGAATACAAGTTACACCGCTTAAAAGTATAGCTGAAGATGCGCTATCGGCAGTTAATTCCATCCTGGACTGGTGCGGAGAAGCCTGTGTTACCGTTTTAAACGCCGGATTAAGTATCTTTCAGATATTTGTAGAAAATGCCTATACTGTTCTCACATCAGATCTGGGAGAAAAAGGGGTTTTTAGTTCTTTCTGGGGTGGAATAGGAGTGCTTATAGACGTTTTTATACAGATATCAGCAACCTTAATGGTGCTTTTGTTTCTTATCGGCATGGCTAATGATGCAATAAGCAACAGACACGAGATGGAGCTTTTTTCTGTTGTTAAGGACTTTCTTAAACTCAGTATTGCTGTTGTGCTTGTTGAATATTCTAAGAAAATTGTCCTGGGAATATTCAATGCAGGTGTGATCTTAGCAAAATACTCTTTTCAGCTTGTTACAGGAAAGGATATTGCAACCGTTGATTTAAAGATTGATGGCGCTTTGGCTTCTAATATAAGCGTATCCATCGGGGGATTAAAAGGATTATTCTTATTTCTTCTTTTCCTTATAGGAACAATTATTCTTATAGGAACAGGATTAATGATATGCCTTGAAGTGTATCAGAGGATTTTCAAATTATTTCTTCTTATTCCTTTTTCGGCCCTTTCTTTCAGTTTTTTTGCTATAGGCAATGGAAATCCGGGAAATGAAGTGTTTCATGGTTATGTGAAAAACATAATATCAACATCGCTTGAAGCAGTAGTTATTTCTGTTTGTTTAGGCTTCATGCTTATTCTTATGGCCGGAGTCGGTAAACCGGACACTACTATGGATAGTTTATTTCCTTCGGAATTTAGCGAGGTAGGGGATTACACAATTACTGTAAAAAACAACGATGATTATACGGTTCTGACAGAGCTTAATGATCTTGTAATACAAGGAAGCCAAATGGATAAAGCACTTGCTTTAAAGCTTCTTCCTGGAGGATTTGACATACTGTTTAAGAGTGACGTGTTAAAAAATACAAGCGGAGGTTTTAGGAAGGAGATATATTCCCTTAATTTGGTAGGATTTCTCAGAAATTCTGATGGTAAATGGATTAAAGATATTGATTGGGATGATTTTTGGTACTCAGCTGGTTGGAAGGACGGAAGTATTGGAGACATATTAGATGGTAATGCAAGAGATTATGAAAAACCATATGAATTTGTGTTTTTCAAACCGATAGACTTCAAAAGAACATTGTTCGTTCTGCTTCAATTCCTTTTCCCTTGTATATTGGGAATCGGGGCAATCAAACAGTCACCACAGATAGCCGGAATGGTAATGGGTAAGTAGTAAAAGGAGGACACAATAGTGTTTCAAGAGCAGATAGATTTGGATATTAATAAAGATCCTCAGAGTCTTAACAAGACGGTATTTTCCGGTAGAAAGCCCTGGCAATACATCATGGTTGTCCTTATAGTCGGAACTTCTATAGGCTTAAGTATAGTGCTTAGTAATATTGGTAAAGCCGGACTTTCAATAGTTACAATACTATTTGTATCTCCGTTTGGGTATATAGCTCTATTTCAGAAGAATGATATGGATTTTTTTGAATGGCTTAAAAGGCAGATAAGAAGAGGAAAGAGGGAGAATACATTTTACGACAAAGAAGAATCGGTAAATGATACAGCGATAAAAAAAGGAAAAAGGGAGAAGAGGATGCTCAAGATAAAACAGCCTAGCAAGTGGGATAAATGGGCAAAATATAAGAAATGTGATGACTTCCGAGTATCAGCTCCTAAGTCAGTACAGAACACCATAGAAATTAAGTCTATATCTGATAATGGGATTTTTGAGGTTGGAACAGGTGGCGTATTTACTAAAACCTATAGATTTACAAATATCAACTATGAAAATGCTATCTATTCAGAGAGAGAGGCAATACTTGAGAAATGGTGTAGGTTTCTCAATACAAACAACACTCCGTTCAAGATAACCATATACAATAAAAATAAGAGTCCTGAGCAGCTTTCACGGGAAGTATTCATGTATCCAAGGATGGATGATTATGATTACCTTCGGGAAGCTATGAATGAAGTTTTTGCTGAAAAGCTGAGCCTGGGAAGAACCGGAGTTGACCAGGAACTATATATTACTCTGCGATATGATTTAACAAAAAAATATGAAGATGCAGAAGTATTCTTTAATAATCTGGAAGAAAGTATGAGGAGATTCTTTTTTGAATTTGGCTCTTCTCTTGTACCTTTAGATGCTTCTCAGAGATTGAAGGTTCTTAGAGATGTATATAGAGGTGAATATGATGAAAGCTTCTTCTTTGATTTCAAGAATGCTATTGAGCAGCATATTGATTTTAAAGAGCTTATAACACCGGGCAAGCTGGATTATGATGTAAGTGACAAGTTCTTTATATCAGAATACCAGGGAATTAAGACTTACATGAGCTGTCTATACCTTAAAGACTATCCAGGAAAGCTCTCAGAGGTCTTTTTAAGGGAGATAAACAGATTAAACATTAAAACTATATGCAGCATAGATATAGCGCCTATAAGCTACGAGGATGCAACTAAAGAGCTTAATGCTCAGTACATGCGAGTAAACAATAGAATTCAGAGTCAGACCAAAAGAAGAGTCAAGAATCTTGATTTTAATTCGGATCTTTCTTACATAGTTAAAGAAGCTGAAGCTGACATTAACTATCTTATCAAAGCAAAGAACGAGGAAGATCAGCACTTTTTCTTTACCATGATGAACATAATGATCATAGCTGATAATGAAGAAGAGTTGAAGCAGAAGATTGAACAGGTTATTAGAATAGCCAAGAATCGTGGCGTTACCCTGGATTATATGTATGATAGGCAGAGAGAAGCCTTTAACACCATCCTTCCTGTTGGAGTACGCCAGGTAATGAGTGGAAGAACCCTTATCAGCAGAAGTCTTACTTCTCTATTTCCGTTTTCGTCCCAGGAGCTTTTTATGCCGGGAGGATTCTTCTATGGAACAAATAAGAATTCAGACAATATGATCATGGCTGATAGAAAAAGATTAATGAATCCACACGGCCTTATATTTGGAGAAACTGGATCCGGAAAGACAACTGTTGCTTCACTTGAAATGATGCAGACTTTTCTTAATACTAATGATGATATCATAGTCATTGATCCGAAGAACGATTATGAAGATTTGTGTAGAAAGTTTAATGGTAGTTACCTGGACATAAATACCACTTCAGATATAAGATACAACCCGCTTGATTTTTACCCTTCTCAGAGCAGAGGGGAGGTATATAACGAGAAAAGTGAGATTGTTCAATCAATAATCGAGGTATGCAAGAAAGAACCATTAACTGCAAGTGAAAGCTCAGTCATAAGCAGAGCATTAAGATTTACTTATGAAAATGCATGGAGTAACAATCAGACCGAAGTTACCTTGACAGATCTGTACTGGGTATTAAAGTCTATGGAAGAACCGGAAGCAGCAAATATAGCACTCTATATGGAACAATTCATTACCGGACCTCTTTCCATATATGCTTCATCATCAAATATTGATTTAAGAACTAATCGAGTAATGATGTTCGGACTTCAAAAACTCGGAAAAGGCCTTAGAAAAATATCAATGCTTGTCATGCTAGAATGTATTAAAGAGAGAATCTTACGTAATGCTGAAGCCGGTATCGCTACAAGGCTTTACATAGACGAGTTCAGAGAGCTTCTTGATGATGAAATGTCCATAGAGTACATCAAATCTCTTTGGATGCTTGTACGAAGCTTGGGAGGAATCATAACCGGAATGACACAGAACGTATCCGATCTGTTAAAGAGCTACAGTACGAGCGCAATACTTGAGAATACAGAATTTTTTATTCTTTTGAAGCATAAGGACGCAGCCAGAGATGTGCTTATGGATAATATGGGATTATCTGAAAGTATAACAAAGTACGTTCTTACAGCTGGTCCTGGACAGGGATTAATTAAGTACGGAAATATGATATTGGCAACAGATATGACTATTCCTAGAAAATCAAAAGTTTATCATATGATTAATCACAGTTTCCATGAATAAGCATGGGAACTGTGAGATGTAGAAAGAAGGCGAGATCGTGGCTGATGATAAGGCTAAAATGGTAAAAAACGCAGCAAGAAGTCGAGCTGCAATCTCAGGACAATCTAATAATCTATATATCAATAAATCAAATAATCAAAAACAAGAATATAAAAGGCTGGCTGAGAGAACCGATAATATCGTTTCAATAAAGCCACTTTCAAAGGAAAAGGCAAAAGACACGATAATCAAGACAGCCTTTAAAAAAGAGTTGCAAAATCGGTCTACAAGCAATAATACAACACGTAATAGCCAGTTGTTATTTGGAAGTAAAAATGAAAATGAATTATCCGGGAGTAATCTGTTAGGTAAGTCATCTGAAATAGTAATATTAGACAATAAGCCGGTATCGAGCAATTCCGGTATTTCAAATAAATCATCAATCCTTTTGTATGGTAGTGGCAAGAAAGAGGTTAATAAATCATCAAGAACGCAAAATAATAAAGGTGGTAAAAAAGGAAAACGCAACGTTAAAAATGCCGGTGGACGAGGTAATCCGATTCAAAAAAGTGTAGTTAAAGCACAAGCAATAGGCGAACTGGCTAAAAAAATTGCTTCGTCAGCAGAGGATCCAACTGATGCGGTAAAGTCAGTTGGCGTTAATGCCGGGAAGAAAGCCATTAGAAAGGTTTTAAAGACCATAATGGCATTAGTAATAAAAATCATAATGACAGCAGTATCGTTAATTTCAAAGGCTATCTTAGCTATTCTTCCTGGTATTATCATGGCAATACTCCCCGTAATAGTGGTTGTTCTACTTGTTTCAAGCGTCGTTTCATTCTTGTCCGGGGGAGGAGGCTCATCCACAAAACCCGGTTCAGACTTTAAGGATGAATACCTATCGGAAGATCCATTGGTAAATGATGTACTTAATTACGCAAAGGCTCTTTGTGATGATAACAGACACGGATACACTCTTGATGTTACAGGACAAGGGCAATGCACAGCGCTAGATGATTATGATAGGCCTGACCTTTGCTGCGCACAATTTGTAAGCATTTGTTATCATAACTGCGGCGCAAATCTTCCGGTTACTGCTGGAGCAACTAGTCTGTGTTACTATCTTGAAGCAAATGATGATTTTATCGAGGTGACAAATAGAGTAAACCTATATACAGAGGAAGGACTTGTTCCGGGGGATATATTCCTTATGTGTTATATCGATTCGGATCATGGAGAATATGATCATACTGAAATCTACTATTCAAAAGGTAAATCAGCCGGAGCGCATAGTGATCGAGGACGTGAAGGAAGAAGCCCGAGAAAAGGTGACCAAGGGGACGAGGTTTCTATAGTCGATTATTATGAGTACGGCTCACTTTTCTATGAAGTAAGAGTGTTCCGGTACATAGGGACTTCAAGAAGAGCAACTACTGAGGTGACATCCGGAGCAATCACTGAGGAAAGTACAGAACGTAGCACAGAAGTCTCGTCAGAGACATCTACAGATAAAAACAACATAGATATAACTGATGACCAAAGAAATGTAAATAATGTAACAAAACAGAGTGAATCGGAATTTGAAGAAACAGTTAATGATTCTATAGGCAGAGAGTTAAGGAAGTGGAGGAAGTGACAATGTTTGATAAGCTTGAGGACAAAATAGAGTTTGAATTTAAATATCTGTGCAATCTGTATTCTCTTGGAAGCATAGAAGAATTCATATCTAGGGCATATGAGATTGCAGCAAAGATGGCTATATATAAAAAAATCCGCCAGGAATTAGAAAAAAAAGAAATTCCGGACATGACAAGAGAAAAAATGCTTAAGAAGCACAATTTGATTGATTATCTTTATCTTAAGGGTGAATCAAACAACGTCATTTCAGTATGCCATGGAGAGATAAGTGACGGTACATGGAAAAGAATACTTAGATATACGGATTTGTAAATATAAAATCGACAGTTTTGGTTGTAAGATTGCCTGTTTTTGATATAATTATATGCAAGTAAGGGTAGGTTGATTTCAAGATTATAAAAACACAGAATTGTATTTTTATGACGAAGGAAGTGATTGTATGTATAATTTCATCAATGACGATATTAAGTTGGATTTTGAGATTCCGGGAGGCTTGCAATACTTAATAGATGAAGCAGAAAAAGCTGATAAAGAAAATGATTTAGGAACATATATTGCTTATGCTGATGTAATAGATACAGCTGCAAAGAACTACTGTGCTGCAGGAAAGATCACCATGAAAGACTGGGATAAAGTGTGCGCAAGATACGAACAGTAATATAAGGAGATGAACTGATTGATTAAGATATATAATTTTAACGCTTGCAAATTGAGCTATAAAAATGGTTCTTACGGCGGTTTGGCCGGAGAAAAAGACGGCGTTCTTATTAACGGGGAAGAGTGGCTGATTAAGTATCCTAAGAATCTATCGGGGATGAAAGGCGAGGTGGCTTCATATTCCACAGCTCCTTTGTCGGAATACTTGGGTAGTCATATATACAAAATACTCGGAATTGATGTTCACGAAACTCTTCTAGGTGAAAAAAATGGCAAAATAGTTGTAGCCTGTAAAGATTTCGCAGTAGACAACAAAATGCTTCTTGAAATTCGTACTATTAAAAATCATACAGGACTTGAACTGTCTGAAATGTTAGAAGAAAAAGAAATCACTTCTACGGATGCTCATGTGGTTGATCTTGATGAACTTCTTCTTCATATTGATAAAAATCCGGTTTTATCTGTTGTAGACGGAATTAAGGATAGATTTTATGAACAGGCAATAATAGATATATTTATTAATAATAATGATAGAAATAATGGTAATTGGGGCATCTTAAGAGAAAGAGGAAAGAAGGATAAATTAGCGCCTGTATTTGATAATGGTGGTAGTTTTTCAACCAAAATAACTAACACCAAGATGAAACGTATAATGGATAATGGTATATTAGAAAATAACACTAGAAATGTTATTACCGCTTATGGAAAAGGAGAACATCCATATTCTGCTAATAAGTTTATGAACTATGTTGAGAATATCGAAGAATTTAGAAATGCAATTTTACGAATTGTGCCTATGATAAACGACAAAATGGATGAAATACAAAAATTGATTGATGAAATTCCAGAATATCACATTGCGGCTGATGGCAAATATTTAGAAGTAATGTCTCCTATTAGAAAAGAGTTTTATTCAAAACAATTAGGCATTAGACTGTATGATATTCTTTATCCGGAATATGATAAAATACAAGCACTTAATAATCCAAGTGTTTCACAAAAAGATAATCCAAATGTAGCTAAAGTCAAGAGTATATAAAGATAATCAACTTCAAAAAGTGTAGTACCTAAAAGGTGCTACACTTTTTTGTTGTATAAATATGTTTGGAGGAGGAAGAGTATGGCGTATCGGACAAAAGAACAAATGGAAGAAGAAACAAGACTTTGTAAATCTTTGGATATTGCAGATGTTGCTAGGTATATGGGGTACAGTATATTCAAGAAGGGTAATTCAACGTCCTACACTTTTGTTAAGGAAAGAGAAGGACTTGTTTTGTTTAATAAAACACATACATTTAAAGACTTTTACAGCAATGTAAGCGGAACAGTTATTGACTTTGTGATGCACGAAAAGAACATGAGCTTTAGAGATGCAGTGAACTTTCTCTTACAATACGCTGGAATAAGCAATGATCAGAGAGTTTATAGGACTGAACAGGTGATAGATAGCTATAAAAAAGAAAATAGCGCAAAAGAAACACCTTTTGTTCTTCCGGACAAGAATGATAACTACAGAAGAGTATACGCATACCTTACAAAGTCAAGAATGATTGACTATGATACTGTAACATCATTTGTTAAATCTGGTCTACTTTATGAGGAAAAAGAACATCATAATGCAGTTTTTGTTGCAAGAGATAAAGATGGAGTTGCAAGACACGCTTTTTTGAGGGGAACTTTAACGGATCCAAACAAGAGATTCAGAGGAGATGTATCTGGTTCCGACAAGAGTTATGGGTTTGCAAGAGAAGGCAGCAAAGATAATGAGCTGCTAGTGGTTTTTGAAGCACCAATAGATCTTATGAGCTTTGTATCATTAACAAAAGACAAAGACACGCATTTGTTAGCATTAGGGATGCTTGATTCTGCGCCTATATATAAGTACATAGAAGAACATCCAGGAGTTACCGATGTGGGATTCGTTTTAGATGCAGACGAACAGGGAGTCAAGGCTATGGCGAAATTCTATAACGAAATACAGGAAAACGGATATTTCATAAGAAGCGTTAATGTGTGGGATCTTCTTGTCGAAAACGGAGTGAAAGATGTTAATGAGTTTTTGGTCAAAAAAAGAAGTATTAGCCAGCCGGAGATCAAAGGAAAAAGTATATAAATCATGTAGAGTTAAGGAAATTGATTTTTATGACAAACGAAGAAATGGATGAATTACAAAAAGAAGCAGAAAGATTAGAGGACGAGTTCACTGCTATGGGAAAAATGTTTGAAGAAACAGGTTATTTTACCCAGGAAGATAAAGAACTTGTTGAATATTTAAGCAGAGAATATCGAACAAGGCACGAATCAGATTGATATGCGTTGTTGATATAGTCTGGAGGTAATATGGAAGAAATCAAAAAGATGCTGCTAGATTTCATGGTTACAGAAGAAAATCTGTTTGTTCATTATTCAGAGATTCCGTCGCAGTTCACAGATGATCTTGCCATGATAGATGAAATGGCAGCCGATTTCGTGGAGGATGAAGAAGATTAAACCTTAGAACAAGAAGAAATGTCATATTTTGTTATTGTAACTTTGTTGCATTTTGATAAAATTGGAGAGGGAAAGAATGATGAGAGATTGCGGGGTGAGTATATGACATTAATTACAAGGATAACAGAGGCCGAAGCAAGAGGTGAAGCAAGAGGTGAAGACAGAGGAATAGCCAAGGCAAAAGCCGAAATTGTGATGGAAATGTATAAAAATGATGTTGATATTTTTACAATCTGCAAGTACTCTAAGCTATCCGATAAAGAAGTACTGGACATAATACGAAGCCATCAAAAGGCATTTAATGAGACGATTGATCCTGATATGATCGATGAAATGGCAGCAGATTCCGTGGAGGATGGAGAAAAAATTAAACCTTAGAGCGACAAAAAGACTGTAAATTGATATAATACAATTAAGGACGATAACAAACCATAAAGTGTTGAGGAGATGGTTATAATGTTTTATCTTATGAACAAAGATAAATTGATAATGGAATTTAAAGCAAATTACAAAGCTACTTTTTCTGAAGATGTATCGTTTTCGGTTATCAGACAAGTGGGAGCAGTACCATACGGCTTTCATAACATTACTTCATGGATCGAAGGAAGAAAGGCTTCTAAACATAATGCTCATTTGAAAAAAATAATGAAAAGACTAGGCTGTGATGATAATGAGGGTTTTATCCGGATGACACATGCAGTTGGCATTAATGATACATTCTGGATAAAAAAGTCTGACGAAGATGTAACATGGAATGATGTATCACTGTTCAAAAATCAGTTTTCAGATGTCATATCTACGCTGGCATTTGAAGGAACCGGATTGTACAATGAAAACTTTTCGTCTACATCACCTGAATTGTCATGTGATGGCTCGTTCCGTAAGTGTTTTAGAAAAGAAAGTATAAAAGGTGAATTTGGCAGCGATATTTTTCTGTATAAAAGAGGAGGAGAGCTTGGAGCCGGTATTGAACCGTATTGTGAATGTCTTGCCTCAGAAATAGCCCATATCATAGCGCCTTCATCATCTGTTAATTATGATCTTTGCCGGCTGCATGATAAATTGGCAACAAAGTGTAATATATTTACAGATGAAACGGTTGGATATGCATCTTACTCAAAGGTTAATGATACAAGAGATTATTCTTTTGATGATGTCAGGGATTTTTTTGAGAAAATCGGATGTGAACAGCAGTTTAGAGAAATGCTTGTTGTTGATTCTTTATGTTTCAACCAGGATAGACATAGTGGGAATTATGGCGTTCTGTTTGACAATGAAACAATGAGAGTTTTAAAAATGGCTCCTGTATTTGATCTGAATATATGTTTACTGCCGTATGTTGAAATGAATGAGTTTGAAAATATAGGCGATAAACTGTTTGAATATAATCCGAAACTCGGTAACGATTTTACAAGGATTGGTCAGATAGCTATGAATGATGTTATCTGTGATAGATTAAAGGATATATCTGATTTCACATTCAAGTTTAGAGGAGACGATGTTTTTTCGGAAGAAAGAGTAAAGAAACTGGAAGAAATAGTTACAAAGCAGGCTAAAGCTATATTGTCGAACGAAGTGTTGCAGACAAAGGACGTATTCTTTTCTGAACAGGCATTTGAAGCCGAACAAAGAAATGAACAGATTGCAAAAGCTGCAATGACCATGAATGAGTTTGAAGTACGTGCTAACAAGCTGAGATATAATACAGATTGTTTTGTGAGTGTATGTGAAGAAGATATGGTGCAGCTTTATCTTGAGAATGAATCATATACGGTTACAGTTGATTTTATTCAACGAACGGTTGTTGCTCAGAAGAACGCACGAAACATATCATTTGACAAGCTTAAGGAAGAATCACCGGAGTTCTTCGGGGATATTATAATGCTCTTCAATGAATTAAAGAGGTTTTCAAAGGATGCCGATCTAAATGCTGATTGGAACAAAGAACTGAACTCTATGGTTGATAAAGCTGATCCGGCATTATCTCCCAGGAACTCAACAAAGATAAAGACAATTTGAATGATATGTAGCATTATTATAAACAGATAATAAGGTCAGGAATGCAAGATGTGTTCCTGGCTTTTTTATATGCAGAAATCGAGGTTAATATGGATCAGATTGAAGACATGATTAATAAGTTGATAGATATCGAGGAGGAGCTTTTCTTGCATTATTCAGAGATACCGGATAGTTTTGAGGACGATCTGGCAGCTATCGAGACAATGAGTGAACCAGAGGACAATTCGGTTTGGTAGATTTTTTTGTTTATCGCTATATTCAAGGATAGATTTTTGTCCACGTTTTTGTCCCTATTTTTGTCCCTAAACAAAATCAGATATTTCTGAGGGTTACAATCAAGGGTCTTAGGGGAAATGTTTCCCCTAACAAGATGCATTTTGTATATACAAAATGCGTATCTTGCCAAGTAATGAACCCTAAATCGTTCAGCCAAGCTATTAAAAAAGAAAAAATTTGTCCCTCCAGGATATGAAAAACAGGGACAAAAATCTGAAAACAGGGACAAAAATTTAAAAACAGGGACAAAAATCTGAAAACAGGGACAAAAATTTAAAAACAGGGACAAAAATTTAAAAACAGGGACAAAAATTTAAAAACAGGGACAAAAATCTGAAAACAGGGACAAAAATCTGAAAACAGGGACAAAAATTTAAAAACAGGGACAAAAATCTGAAAACAGGGACAAAAATCTGAAAACAGGGACAAAAATCTGAAAATAGGGACAAAAATGAGGAGGTGGAAAATTGGCTAGCAGGTTAAAGATAAGTAAGATATTCCGTTTTGACGAGGATACGGATATGATTCTAAAAAAACTCGTAAAAAAGAAAAATGAAAATAGAGACAAGAGAAGCTCCGTGATTACAGAATCCTCATATGTCCGAGATCTGATCCACAAAGACTACGTAACAGAATTAGGATTTGACATGGACGAATTCTTAAGATTAAAGCGTACTCTAATCGGAATAGGCATTAACGTCAATCAGATCGCTCACAAGTATAATGCCGGCATCGCCAGGAAAAGTGACTTGATATCATTGGAGACCGAAATGGTCATGCTAAATGATATGCAGCAGAAACTTAACGAGATGATTTACATATGGAAAAAAGGAAGTGATAAATAAATGGCATTCGTTAAAGTTGGGCATATCAAAGAAAGATCATCCGGAAATCCAGCCGATGGACTTCACGAAGCAATCAAATACATCCTCAATCCGGAAAAAACAGAGGGAAAAACATTAGTTGGTTCGTACATGCTATCACTGGGCTTGAATCCGGAACGTTATGAAAAAGACGCATTCAATGCCATGATAGATATAAAAAAGGCATTTTCAAACGGAACAGGATCCCCTAACACCGATACATTGCATGGCAGACAAGGATACCATTTTATTCTTTCTTTTCCGGCTGATGATTCTGTTACGCCGGAACTGGCACTTCAGATTACCAACGATTTCTGCGAAAAGTATTTGTCAGAATATCAATGCATATATGCTGCGCATACCAACACAGATCATTTGCATACACATATAGTTTTTAACTCAATCAGTTGTTTTACCGGCTTGAAGTATCACTATGCCAAAGGTGAATGGAAGACGAATATTCAGCCTATAGCCAACGAATTATGTGAAAAGTACGGATTGCAATCGCTTAGCCTTGAAATGAAAGAGAATTCAACTTACGTGCATAAGAAATCTCATAATTACGGTAAGTGGGTAAAAGATCGAGAAGGCTCCGGCGAGGTTTTCAAAAGGGAAAAGGCCGTTTACTATACAAATTCAATGATAAAACGAGATATTGATGAGGCTATAAATCGTTCATCGGATTATTTATCTTTTGTACAGATATTAGAAGATAAGGGTTACAAAGTAGATGATTCGGGAAAGCACCTAAAGCTCCTAGCACCAGGAAGACAGAGATATTGCAGGACTTATAGTCTGTCTGATGATAAAAGTGAATATAGCAAACAAGGTATCATTGACAGAATCAATGGTGTATTCATGGACAGAAGC
>ODAJ012174289.1_pt1 | contig 60350 bp, 45 predicted proteins | sample 1539241 | NCBI WGS metagenome assembly ODAJ01 (sample SAMN02144231, study PRJEB22623) | gut metagenome | biome: sheep rumen | host: Ovis aries | place: New Zealand | reverse complement strand
CAAAACTTGGCGACATCTTTGACAAGATGGACCTCATCTTGGAAGCCAAGGAGGACGGAGATGACGTTAAAATCTTCGGCAAGGCAGATGGAGACAAAATCCATGACATTATCATATACTGCAAGGACGAAGCCCTCATCTGCGTGAACGGCAGCATAGACATGGATAAAATCGGTGCCCTTATAGATGCAGTGGAATGACTCGCCAGGCCTTTGAGGACATATGGCTTCCCCTCCAGGGACATTTCTATCGCATAGCCTTCTATATATTGGAAAATGAGGCCGATGCAAGGGATGCCGTCCAGGACCTCTACCTGAAGCTTTGGAACATGAGGGACCGCCTGGACTTCATAAGGGAGCCTCGCTCATACGGAGGCCTTATGATAAAGAACCTCTGCATTGACAGGATCCGGAAAATGGTGCCGGGCGGGGAACTGGAAGAAGGAATGGCCGTCAAAGGGCCTCCGGACACAGACCTTGAACTCCGGGAACAGCTTTCAGGCGTACGGAGGGCTATGGAAGGGCTCCCGGAAAGTCAGAGGAAACTACTCTCCATGAGAGTTATAGAGGGCCTCAGTTATGAGGAAATAGAAAAGAAAACAGGCCTCAGCGGCCTTAACATCAGGGTTCAGGTATCCCTTGCAAGAAAAAGATTAAAACAACAGCTATGAAACCAATTGAAGAAATAGAGAAACTCTCCGCAGAGGATCTTGAGAGAATCGGGGCCGATGAAAGCATCCCCGTTCCCGAAGACCTCTCCGTGAGGCTCCCTGCCCGCAAGGCTCCGGTCTTCGCGTGGAGTGCCGCCGCGGCCGTGCTTCTTGTAGCGGGTTTTATAGGTTTTAACCGGCCGAAGGCTCCCGCAGACACATTCTCGGACCCTCTCCTTGCCTACGCGGCGGTTGAAGACGCCTTTGCAAAGATATCGGGATCCATTAACAGCGCCTCCATGAAAGTAGAGGAGGCCGAAACCACCTTTAACAAGTTAAACTATTGGAAATGAAAAAGATATATGCAATTCTAGCAGCCCTTGCGCTTGCTCTCCCCATGTTCGGCCAAAATGGCAGGGAACTCTACAACAAATACTCCGACCTCCCCGGCGTAAGCGCCGTGTACATCTCACCGGCAATGTTCAGGCTCATCGGCCGTATCCCTGATGTTGAACTGGCCGACGAAGACGTGAACCTCACTCCCATCATCAAGTCCATGAGCGGCTTCTACCTTCTTTCTACGGAAAATGCCGATACCAGTGAAAAACTCTACAAAGAGGTTTCCGGCAATCTCAAGAAGAGCAAGTACGAACTCCTTATGGAAGCAAAGGAAGACGGAGAGGCCATGAGGCTGTACTCCATAGGAGATGAAAAGACCGTAACGTCACTTCTCATGCTGGCAAAAGACGGGGCCGAAACCACCTTCCTCACCATAGACGGCCAGATGGACCGCGCCAAACTGGAAGAAGTGATTGCCTCCGCCGCAGCAAACTAAACCGGCGTTTTAGTTAAACACTTAAATATTTGATACTTACGCAATTTACTCCCGTCCGTTTGGGCGGGAGCAAATTGCATAATCACCTTATAGTCAGGGTGTTAACGAAAACGGGCAAACTTACGGATGCACCAGGGTGCCAACCTTTTCTCCGGAAAGGAGTTTGGTGAGGTTGCCGGTGGCGTTCATGTCAAAGACTATGATGGGCATTTTGCCGTCACTGCAAAGGGCATAGGCGGTCTGGTCCATCACCTTCAGGTGCTTGGATATTGCTTCGTCGAAGGAAAGTTCGTCGTACTTCACGGCCGAAGGGTCTTTTTCAGGGTCTGCGGTGTATACGCCATCTACGCGGGTGCCTTTGAGGAGGGCGTCGGCCCCGATTTCAAGGGCACGGAGAGCGGCGCCGCTGTCTGTGGTGAAGAAGGGATTTCCGGTGCCGCCGGCAATGAGAGCCACACCGCCGCGCTCCATAAGTTTAACGGCTTCGTCGCGCATGTAATATTTGGCATGGGGCTCCATGGGGGTGGAAGTAAAGACTTCGGCCTCAACGCCTTCGGCCTTGATGAACATTTTGAGGGCAAGGGCGTTTATGACCGTTGCAAGCATTCCCATCTTGTCTCCGTCCACTCTGTCGAAGCCTTTCCCCACGCCCTGAAGGCCGCGGAAGATGTTGCCGCCGCCATTGACTATGGCTATCTGGAGGCCTGCCTTTGCGGCCGAAGCCACCTCTTTTGCATATTTTTCCAGCCACTGGGTATCAAGGCCTTTGCCGGCGGGGCCGCCGAGACTTTCTCCGGAGAGTTTAAGAAGGACGCGTTTATACATAGATTCAGTTTTAATATCAAACAAAAGTACCGAAATATTGGTAAACTTCCAAGAAAGATTCCTATATTTGTGAACTGGAAACAAATTTAACTAAACAATACATGGCTAATTTTTTAACCTCATCCATCGGTAAGAAGTTCATTCAGAGCATCAGCGGTGCGTTTCTCGTCATCTTCCTGCTCCTTCACGGAACCATCAATTTCTTCTCTGTAATAGACTCTCTCAACGGCAAGTTCGGCAAAGTTGCCGCAGACTCCATGCCTTATTCCCACGGAGACGGCTGGTTCCAGCTTGGCTGCGACTTCATGTCCTCCCCTGTGATTGACATCATGGTTCCCATCCTTGCCCTTGGTTTCCTCATCCACATCCTCTACGGCTGCTGGCTCAGCTACGAGAACGTTGTAAAGCGCGGCGGCCTCAAGCGCTATGAGGTTGCCTCCAAGGCAAAGAACGACAGCTGGAGCGCCAAGAACATGGCAGTTCTGGGAGTTGTCGTCCTTGGTTTCCTGGCCTTCCACCTCACCCACTTCTGGGCCAAGATGCAGCTTCAGGAATTCATGGGCGGAGAGGCCGAAAACCCCTACTTCCTTCTCATCAACACCTTCCGTCACTGGTGGGTACTTGCCCTCTACATCGTGTGGTTCGTAGCCATCTGGCTGCACCTCAACCACGGTTTCTGGAGCATGTTCCAGACCATCGGCTGGAATAACAAGAAGTGGCTGAAGCGCCTCAAGGTAATTGGCTCCATCGTTGCCACCATCATCATCCTGCTGTTCATCTGCACTGCAGTCAACGCCTACATCGAGGCCCACTGCGTAACGGCATCGGCCCAGTACACCGCTTCCCTGCTGGAGCAGATTGCAGCACTGAACTAAGCGCAAAGACAATTAGCTGAATAACAGCAATTTACACAAAGTGCCGTGCTTGTTTTTAAGCACGGCACTTTTTATGACAACCACTTTACCCTACACCACAACGAGCTTGACGCCCTTACTTTCCAGGGCCTTCCTGGCGTCGTCGGGAATTCCGGAGTCCGTTATGAGGATATCTATGTCCGTGATGGGACAGATTCGGCTGAAGCCTTTCTTCCCTATTTTGGAGGAATCCGCGAGCGCAATGACCTCATCTGAAATGCGCGCCATATAAGAAAGGAGTTCGGCCTCCTCTACGGTAGCGCAAAAAGCGCCGCTATCAGGGTCTATGCCATCCATGCCGAAAAACAGCTTGGAGCACTGCAGGTTGGTGAGCATGGACTTTGCCTCCGAGCCGATAACACAAAGTGAATTACCATAAAGGATCCCGCCAAGCTGCATGACGGACACCCCCGACATGTCGCCGAGTGCCATTGCAATGTTGACCGCCGGGGTAACAACATTGAGCCGGCCTTTGGGTTTGAGGATTTCGGCCATGACTTCAAGGGTGGAACCGGCGCCAAGGATAATGGAATCGTTCTCCTGAAGCATCTCTACCGCCTTCTGGCCTATTTTGAGCTTCTTTTTGAAGTTGATGCGCTTTTTTGTGTTGAGACTTATGTCCATCACCTGGGCCGATGTGGGCATTGCGCTGCCATAGGCACGGTACAGGAGGCCTTCGTTTTCCAGATGGGTGAGGTCCTTGCGAATAGTGGTCTGGGTAACCTGCAGGGCGTCTGCGAGGTCGGCCACTTTTACGAATCCGTCCTTGAAGATGCTGTCAAGAATGAATTTCCGTCTTTCGGCGATACTTGTCATTGAGGTTATAGGTTATTAGTTCGATTCGCAAGTTAGTGAATTGTTTTGAATTAACAAAGAGAACGAAACAAAACGAAATTTTTCTGCCTAAAACTGTTTGTCGAACGAAATTTTTTATTTATTTTTGTACAAACTAACTATTAACCACTATGAAAGGTAAACTAACTACCTTGCTTCTAGCAATTTGCCTGCTCCCGGGGTTATTCTGTTCCCCACTGGCAGCCCAAACCCGTAACATCTCCGTCAAAGGAACCGTTACCGACACTAAGGGAGAACCCCTTGTTGGCGTAATGGTGTATGTGCAGGGATCCACTTCAAACGGCTCCCTCACAGGCGCAGACGGAAAATATTCCCTCTCCGGAGTCTCTTCAAAGGCTACCATCATAGCTTCCTTCATGGGCTATGAGGAAGTCCAAGAAGCCGTAGACGGCCGGAATGTAATTGACTTTGTCCTCAAGGAAGACTCCGAGCTCCTGGACGAAGCCGTTGCAATTGGATACGGTAACCAGCGAAAGCTCACCCTCACCGGATCCGTTGCCACCACTTCCGGTTCTGAACTGGTGAAGAACTCTTCCGTAAACCTTTCCCAGGGCCTTGCCGGACGTCTTTCCGGCGTTATCGTGAACAACCGTTCCGGAGAGCCCGGTAAGGACGATGCAGTCATCTTCATCCGTGGCCGAAGCACCCTTGGAGACAACAGCCCTCTTATCATCATAGACGGTGTCCAGGGCCGTGGAGACGAATTCGGCCGCCTTACCGGTGACGAAATCGAGAGCATCAACGTCCTGAAAGACGCATCGGCCGCCATCTACGGCGCCCGCTCTGCAAACGGCGTTATCCTTGTCACCACCAAGCGAGGCAAGTACAACGAGGCCCCTAAGGTGAACTTCACCTACGACCTTGGTATGCAAAGCCCTACCCGCATGGTTCAGCTGGCCGATGCCGTTCTGTACACCCAGGCCTACAACAGCAGCCTTGCCATCAGCGGCGGCGCCCCCGTGTACAACGAGACCCAGATCCAGCACTACATCAACCAGGACGACCCCATCAACTACCCCAACACCAACTGGTATGCCGAAATCATCAAGCCCGTATCCCTGCAGCACAGGTATGGCGTGAGCATCAACGGCGGTTCCCAGAGGGCGGCTTACTTTGTGCAGTTCAACGGCCAGTTCCAGGATGGTATTTATTATAAGAGTGCCACCAACTACAACCAGTACAACCTCCGCTCCAACCTGGACATCCAGGTTACCAAGAACCTCAAGCTTGGAGTTGACATCAATGCCCGTCAGCAGCACAAGAACTATTCGGCCTTCCCCAGTGACTCTTACGGTATCTTCTACATTGCCCAGCGCATGAGGCCTACCGGAGCCGCTTACTTCCCTGATGGCGCAGGCGCAGACCAGGGGCTTCCCGGAAAGCTTCTCCGCGGCGGTACCAACCCTGCCGTGCTGGTCCAGGACCTCACCGGTTATGACCGCACCACCATCAACACCGTCAATACCACCTTCACCGCCAACTGGGACCTCGGGTTCCTGGTGAAAGGCCTTTCCATCAACGGACACATGGCCTACGACCTTGTGAGCACCTTCAACAAGAACTGGCAGCAGAACTGGAACTACTACAGCTACGACGAAATCACCGAGCTCTTTGAAGAGCGTTCCAATTCCTACTGGCCCACTCCGGTGCTCCATGAATACCAGCGCCACACCAAAAACCTGGCCCTCAACGCCAACGTCAACTACGACCGCGACTTTAACGGCCACCACGTAACCGCCCTTGCCGGTTTCGAGCAAAACTCCTACCGCCTGGACTACTTCAAGGCCGGTATCAACAAATACGACTCCGACATCCTTGACGAACTCTTTGCCGGTACAGCCGACAAAAGCTGGTACTCCATCAATGGTTATGCACGTGAAACCGCACGCCGCTCTTTCTTCGGCCGTGTAGGTTACGACTACAAGAGCAAGTATCTGTTCCAGGCCCTTGTACGTTTTGACGGCTCCGAAAACTTCCCCGCCGGAAAGCGCTGGGGCGTATTCCCGGGCGTTTCCGTTGGCTGGCGTCTCTCTGAAGAGCCCTTCATCAAGGACAACCTCACCTGGCTCACCAACCTCAAGATCCGCGCTTCATACGGCGAACAGGGTAACGACCAGATTGACCCGTTCCAGTACATGACCACCTACGGTTACACTTCGGCCTACTCCTACAAGACCATGTTTGACGGCAAGGAAGTGAACTTCATCATCCCCGGCACCATTCCCAACGAAAACGTAACATGGGAAGTGGCACGCACCTGGAACGTGGGTATGGACGGAAACATCCTCAACGGTCTGTTCTCCTGGGAAATTGAAGGTTTCTCCACCAACCGTTCCAACATCCTTTGCACCCGCAACGCTTCCATACCTTATTATACAGGTCTTACCAACAACCTCCCCGACGAAAATATCGGCATAGTGAAAAACAGGGGTGTTGAGATCCAGCTGAGCCATGAGAACAAGCTCCTTGGCGGAGACCTCCGTTACCGCGTAAACGGCAACTTCATGTACGCCAAGAATACCATCGTGTACATGGACGAGACTCCCTGGCCCGAAAACCACGACTACATGAAACTGGAAGGAAAGCCCATGGGTTCGGCCCTCTACTACCATGTAATCGGTATCAACAAGACCGCCGAAGACCTTGCAAATTATCCTCAGATGAGCGGCGCCACCCTTGGCGACTTCATCTTCGAAGACCTTGACAAGGACGGTGAAATCACCAACCTGGACCGCTACCGCAACGAATTCACGGTGGTTCCCCAGATTGTGTTCGGCCTCAGCCTGGACCTCACCTGGAAGAACCTGGACTTCACCATGCTGCTTCAGGGACAGGGCCTTGCACGCTACTACTACTCTCCTCAGATGGACCCCGTCTCCGGCAACCTCGACCGCTTTGCGGCACAGAATGCCTGGACTCTGGACAACACCACCTCAGACTATCCCAGGATAGGTTCCACAGTAAGTAACGGCGGCGTTAACCGCTCCGACTACTACTCCCGCAACGCAGCCTTCCTGCGCCTCAAGAACGTTGAGCTTGGATACACCCTTCCTCTTAACAGGTGGCTTCCCAAGCTTGGTGCAAAGAGCCTGCGCTTCTACATTGCAGGTTACAACCTCCTCACCTTCTCCGAGCTCAAGTTCGTAGACCCCGAAACCTCCGACGAAAGCTATCAGACCTATCCTCAGATGAGAATTGTGAACACCGGTGTTAAACTTTCATTCTAAGGGCAATATGAAAAAGATATACATACTTTTAGCGGCTGCACTTTGCTTTGCATCCTGCCAGGACGGTTTCCTGGACAAAAAACCGCTTGACAAACTCAACGAAGACGCCGTCTTCAACAGCGACGCTCTTGCCGAAGCCTATGTGAACGCCCTCTATACCGTTCTTCCGGATCCTTACCAGGAAGGCAACGTGGGCTGTATCACCGATGAAGGATATTTCCGTTATGGCGGAACTTCCACCCGTTACATCGCCTCCGGATACATGGACCCGGACAACGTGATGTACATCAAGGAAGGCGGCCAGGCACATAACACCCGTACCACCATCCTCAATATCTGGAACCGCACCTACGAGTGGATTTACAGGATGAACTACTTCCTCACCTACATCGAGGAGAAAGGTTCGGCAATGACGGAAGACGCCAAGAACCGCCTCACCGGAGAAGTCCTTTTCCTGAGGGCATGGTCTTACTTCCTCCTTATCCAACGCTACGCCGGCGTTCCCATCATCACAAAGCCGCACTCACTCACCGACGATTTCACGGTGACCCGCGCCAACTTTGACGACTGCGTAGATTTCATCCTCAAGGACCTTGACGACGCTTACGCCCTTCTCCCCGAAAAGGACAAGACCGCAAAAGGCCGAATCAACAAGGATGTTGTCCTTGCGCTGAAGAGCCGCCTCACCCTTGTGGCAGCCTCCACCCTGTTCAATGACCCCACCAAGCCCACTGGAGGCATCTTCAACGGCGCCTACGACCACGACGGCAAATGGCAGCGCGCCTTTGACGCCGCCAAGGCCATAGTAGACCGCGCCGATGTTGACGGAGCATACGCCCTTGACGACACCTACGACGGCATCTGGAAAGACGTCAACTCCCCTGAAATCATCTGGGCAAAGTACTTTGTGGCAACCTCCGACGCCGACGACAACTACACCAAGAAGGCCCAGCTCCTCTACACCGTAGAGTACTACAACGGCTGGGAAGCCTTCCATCCCACCCAGGCCGCTCAGATTGACTTTGAGATGAAAAACGGCAAGAAATGGTTCGAGGAAGGGTCGGGCTATGACCCCAAACACCCCTACAAAGACCGTGATCCCCGTTTCTACTATTGCATAGCCGCTCCGTTCTACCCTTACGGCAGCACCGGCAAGGACGGCGCCTACAAGGAAGACCCTCTCCTCCTTTACTACCAGTACGATGAAATGACAAAGGACGACTTCCTTGTGAGCAACAGGGCCGATGAACCCGGCTACACCTCCAAGGCCAAGAACACCACGTCCGGCAACCACGGCGGCCTTGAGCTGTACAAGTGGTATATCCCCACTTCCTACATCTCCGAGTCCCAGACCGGAAGTCTCCTTTACCCCTGGTTCCGCCTGGCCGAAATGTACCTGAACCTGGCCGAAGCAGCCCTTGAGCTTGGCGACGAAAACACCTGCCGCACCTATATCAACAAAATCCGTCAGCGCCCTGACGTGATGATGCCCGACGTAACAGAAAGCGGCGAAAGCCTCCGCGACCGCCTAATCAACGAGCGCCGCGTAGAGCTCTATGCCGAAACCTTCCGCTACTTCGACCTCCGCAGATGGAAGCTGGCCGACTTCTATGAGAACGTGCCCCTTGCAAGCGCCAAGACAATGGTCCTGAAGAAAGGCACCCAGATGGATACCATCTACCGCGTGGCACGTCTCTACGACGAATCCAAGAACAACACCAACTACTACTGGCCCAACACCCCGGCCTACGCCACCTATCACTATTCCGGTTACACCAGTGATCCCCGCTACGACAAACCCATCGAGTACGTGATTACCTACAAGTGGCTTGGCAAGGAGTATAAGATTGACTATGGCGACTGCATCCTGAATCAGAATCCTACGCCAAGGTATTTCCCCGAGGACGGACGTAACTACCTCATGCCTATCCCCCGCAACGAAATCACAAAGAGCGGCAAGAATCTGGTACAGAACCCCGGCTATCCCGGAAGTGAATAATCATGAAAAAACTCGTCAGCATACTCATGCTCATGGTGGTGATCCTCTCCTGCAAAAAGGAGGGGCTCACCATGAGCTATTCCAGTGCCGATATCTCCGGCACTCCGGAAGAACATATGGTGCTGGCCGGATTCGCAGCCCGCGATGAGCTGTCGGACGGCATCCACCTTCCCCTGTACACCCACTGTCTGGTAGTTGGAGACGGCGCCCAGAAGGTCTGCATCATCTCCAACGACCTCATGGAAATTTCTCCGGCCATAACGGACACCCTCCTCAACATGATTGCAGAGAGGTCCGGCCTTAAGAAGGAGAACATTCTCATGCACTGCATCCATACCCATTCGGCCCCCAGAAGCGGCGGAGCCTCCAACTATACCGGAGGTACAAACCGCGCCTGGAAAGAAAGGATGATGGAGACCGTGGTGGCCAATGCCGTGAAGACCATCAAGGCAAATGGAGAGCCCTTTACCCTTGAGATTGGGAAGGGCAGCAGCGCCATCAACGGCAACCGCTGTGAGAAAGACGGCCCCGTAGACCGCAGCGTGTATGTGGCCCGCTTCCTCCAAGGCGGTAAGCCTGTCGTCTCAATTGTGAACTACTCCTGCCATCCCGTGAGCATGGGACCTACCAGCTACCTCCTTTCCAGCGACTATCCCGGCGTAGCGGCCCGCTACCTCCAGGAAGCCTGGGGCGGTGAGGTGTTCCAGCTCTCCGGCGCACAGGGCAATGTAGATCCGGCCGAAGGCCCCAAGAAGGTTGACTACACCGAGCGCATAGGAAAGCAGTTCGCCGACGACATCAAGGACATAGAGTTCCAGACCATACCGTCGGAAGGCCTCCTGAGAATAGTGAACAAGACCGTAGACCTCCCCTATGAGATAGACAAGGTGACCCCTGAAGCCGTTATCCGGCATGCCGATTCCCTTGCGGCTTCGGCCAAGACGACCTTCCCGCGTTTTTCGAACGACGTCATGGGATGGAAGGAGGAAATCCTGGAGCGCTTCCGCACCGGGGAAGTCCCCTCCAAACTGAGGTACCATCTTCACGGGGTGAACATGGACGGCGTGGTATTCTTCTTCTCGGACGGAGAGCCATTCTGCGAATACCAGATTGAGGCCAGGGAAGCCTTCCCGGGCACCACGGTGTTCTTTGCAGGCTACACAAACGGCCAGAATTCCTACCTCCCCAGCCAGCACGCCTACGAGGTAAGGAAGGGCTATGAGTATGAGATTGAGCAGATGCACGTGTACATCAAGGCGCCATATCCTCTGTCAAGCAGGATGCCTTCCGTATACCGTGAAGCCGTCATTGAAACCATACGTGAGACCATAGATAAACAGTAATGAGAGTTCTTTATACCGTACTTTTGACCCTTATTCTTGCCCTGCCCCTTTCGGCCGGTCCAAGATACAATATCGTCCCCACCCCCAGAAGTCTTACGGAGGCTCCCGGAGAATTCACCATAAACCGCAACACGGCACTTGTGGTTGAAGATTCGGCTTTTGCCGAAATTGCCGGAGACTTCAAGGCCCAGATACTTTCCTCCACCGGTTTTGCCCTGGAAGGAAAGGGCCCTAAGATTATCATGAGGAAGGTTGACGGCCTTGGAAAGGAAGAGTATCGCCTGAAGGTATCCCCCTCAGAGATACTTGTAGAGGCCACGGAGGTAAACGGCGCCTTCTACGGGCTCCAGACCCTACTTCAGCTTCTTCCGGAAAAGGTGTACAGCGCCAAGAAAGTGCGCGGAGTCAAATGGACGGTTCCCTGCTGCAGCATAGAGGACGGTCCGGAATTCTGGTATCGCGGAACCCTGTTTGACAGCGGCCGTTTCTTCTTCCCCAAAGAGGAAATCATGAAGTTCATAGACCTCATGGCCATGCACAAGCAGAACATGTTCCACTGGCACCTTACCGAAGACCAGGGCTGGCGCATCCAGATTGACAAGTATCCCCGCCTGACCCAGATTGGTGCATGGCGCAAGGAAACCGCCTGGCACAGCGGAATAGGGAACGGAGAGCCTCACGGCGGCTTCTACACCAAGGACGACATCCGCGAGGTTGTGGAATATGCCCGCAAGCGTTGCGTAACCGTTATCCCCGAGGTTGAAATTCCCGGCCACAGCACGGCCGCCATTGCAGCCTACCCGGAGCTCAGCTGCTTCCCGGAGCGTCACTACGAGGTTGAGACCCGCTGGGGAATCTGGAAAAACCTGTATGCCCCCACGGCCACCACGTTCCGCTTCCTTGAGGACGTGTTTACGGAACTCTTTGAGCTATTCCCCTCCCCCTATTACCACATAGGCGGCGACGAAGCCCCCAAGGACGTCTACAAGGAAAGCCAGTACTGCCAGGACCTCATGACGGTCCTAGGCCTGGAATCCGAGGAAGAGCTCCAGACTTTCTTCGTGAAGCGCATGGGCGATTTCCTCAGGAAAAACGGCAAAACCGTTATCGGCTGGGACGAAATCCTTGACGGAGGCGCCCTGGAAGACCCCATTGCAATGTCGTACCGCGGCCACGCCCCGGCAGCCAAGGGCATCAAGCGCGGCATAAGGGTAATCCTGTCCCCCAACCGCTGGTGCTACCTTGACAACCAGCAGTACGACCAGCCCGATTCAGTGGCGCAGGAGATTTTCATGCCTCTGAAGAAGGTTTACAACTACTACCCGGCCGTAGACTCCCTTGCCACCCTCAGCAAGAAGTATATCGTAGGATACGAGACCTGCCTATGGACGGAATACATCTGGACCAATGAGAAGGCCGAATACCAGGCCTTCCCCCGCAACATTGCGGCGGCGGAAGTGGGCTGGACAACGCGCTCAAACAAGGACTGGGACTCTTTCCGTGAGAGGATGCCCAAGGTATTCGGCCGCCTCAAAGAGAAAAACGTCAACTACTGCGACGCCTTCTACGACGTCCTGTTTGACTACAACCGCAACCTCCCCTTCCCCAAGATGATGAATCTTGAGCTGGACTGCCCCGGTGCCGAAATCCGCTACACCCTTGACGGCTCCGAGCCAACAAAGAAATCCCCGGTTTACTCCGGAGAGCCCTTCGAGGTGAATAAAGGCAGCGTCATCAAAGCCAGGGGCTTTATAAGTGGCAAGCCTATTGGAAAAACCGCAGTGAAAACATTCTGATGAGAAAAAGCATAGCAATACTGGCTGCAGCCGCAGCCCTCATTGCCTCCTGTACTCCAAAAGCCCAGGAAGACCCCCGCGTCATAAGCATCATCCCCGAACCCGAGCACATCCAGCTTGCTGAGGGCAGTTTCACGGCGGGCCCATCCCTTATGATCCATCTTGACGAGGACACTCCCGAGATGCAGCGCGTGGCAGGCTTCCTTACTGAGAAGCTTTCTACCGCCGCCGGCATCAAAGCCGGATTCACGGAGGAGACAGACCGCCCCGGAACCGTGTACTTCATGAACGCCGGCCTTCCGGAAGAGTGCTACGAGCTAAGGGTGGAACCTGAGAGGATAGTGATAGACTACGGAACCCCGTCAGGGGCCTTCTACGCCATCCAGAGCCTTCTCCAGCTGTTCCCCCAGGAGATTTTTGAGACAAAGCCTGTCAAAGGCGTCAAATGGAGCGTCCCCTGCGTAAGCATTGAGGACAGGCCCCGCTTCCCCTACAGGGGCATGCATCTTGACTGCTGCCTCCACTTCTTTGAGATGGACTTCCTGAAAAAGTACATCGACATAATGGCCCTTCATAAGGTAAACCGCTTCCACTGGCACCTCACCGAGGACCAGGGCTGGAGGCTGGAGATAAAGAAATACCCTCTTCTCACTGAAAAGGGCCAGTGGCGCAAGGAAACCGTTGTAGGTTCCCTCTATTCCGGCATCTACGACGGCAAGCCTTACGGCGGCTACTACACCCAGGAAGAGGTGAAGGAACTGGTAAAGTATGCGGCCGAACGCTACGTCACCATAGTTCCGGAAATTGAGATGCCGGGCCACGCCCTTGCAGCCATAGCCTGCTACCCCGAACTTAGCTGCGGGCTTGAAGACCACTATGAGACGGCCACCAAATGGGGCATCTTCAAACAGGTTTACTGCCCCAAGGAAGAGACCTTCAAATTCCTGGAAGACGTCCTGGAAGAGGTTTTTGAGCTGTTCCCCTCGGAGTACATCCACATTGGCGGAGACGAGTGCCCCAAGACCTCCTGGAAGCAGTGCCCACACTGCCAGGCTCTCATAAAGAAAGAGCACCTGAAAGATGAATTCGAGCTCCAGAGCTGGTTCATCCGCCGCATGGAAAAATTCATCAATTCCCGCGGACGCCAGATAATCGGCTGGGACGAAATCCTTCAGGGTGGCCTCGCCCCCAACGCCTGCGTAATGTCCTGGCTTGGAGAGGAAGGCGGAATAAAAGCCGCCCAGCAGCACCACAACGTGGTAATGGCACCCTACCCCAAGTATTACCTTGACTACTGGCAGGCCGATCCCGACTCCGAGCCCCTTGCCATGGGCGGCCCCACCACGCTTAAAACCATGTACACCTACAACCCCGTTCCGGAGGTCCTTACCCCAGAGGAGCAAAAGTACATAATGGGCGTAGAGGGCTGCGTATGGACAGAGTACATGCCCACTCCCGCACGCGTTGAGTACATGGCCTGGCCGCGCATGTGCGCCATTGCCGAAGCCGGCTGGAGCCGTACGGAAAAAGACTGGGAAGGCTTCACGGAGCGCCTTGAGGAGCATCTTCCCCGCCTGGACGCCCTTGGCGTTGGCTACTCAAAAGCCTTTTTCAACCCGTTCATCGAGGCCCACAAAGACACCGAGTACAGCAAGGTGATAACCATGAGCGTGGACGCTCCCCGTGCCGAAATCCGCTATACCCTTGACGGCACCGCACCCACCGTAAATTCGGCCCTGTATGAAGGCCCGTTTGCCATTAACAGGCAGCAGAGGGTTACCGCAGCAGCCTTCCGTGACGGAAAACAAATTGGAGAAACCAAATACAAAGAATTCTAATTTTATATAACTTGACTATGTCACTAAGACTTACAGAACAACCTTCTCTGTACGACCATCTGGAGAAGAAAAGTGTAGCAGAACTGCTCAGAGACATTAACGCCGAAGACAAGAAGGTTCCCCTTGCAATAGAGGCCGTCCTGCCCGATATCGAGAAACTGGTGAATGCCATTGAGGCAACCATCCGTGGCGGAGGACGTTTCTTCTGGCTGGGAGCCGGAACTGGCGGAAAGCTTGCTGTGCTGGACGTCCTGGAGGTGCCCAACACCTACGGAGTGGATCCCGAAATCTGGCAGGCCGTGCTTGCCGGCGGCGTAGAGAACCTGGTCCTGGACCTGGAAGAGGCCGAAGACGACGTTGAAGAAGGCTGGAGGACTCTCACTGAAAAGCACCACATCACCCCTAAGGACATTGTGGTGGGTATTTCGGCCAGCGGATGCACCCCTTACGTAATGGCGGCCATGAAGGCCTGCAAAGAGCACGGCATCCCCTGCGGCTCAATCTGCAACAACCCCGGCTCTCCCATCTCCGAGTACGTAGACTATCCCATTGAGATTATCACCGGCCCGGAATTCATCACCGGCAGCACCCGCATGAAGAGCGGCACATCCCAGAAACTCCTCTGCGACATGATAAGCACCACCCTCATGGTGCGCCTCGGCCGCGTGGAAGGCAACCGCATGGTTTGCGCCAACCTCATCAACAACAAGGTCGTAGACCGCCTCACCCGCACCATGGTAGAGCGCAACCCCCAGCTCTCCTATGAGTACTGCGAGGATGTGATCAAGAAGACCGGCGGTCTGAAGAAGGCCGAAGAATACCTCAAAGAACAAGGCATACTCAAATGAAAAGACTGACTCCAATACTGGCTGCGACGCTAGCCGTATTCGGCTGCCAGCCCGCCCAAAAACCCGACGTCGGGCCTCAGGCCACGGATATTTCGGCATGGAAAGGCATTGTCTTCAACGAGATTGCCGCCCATGACCAGGAAGAGTCCGACGCCGCAAGCTGGGTTGAGCTTCTGAACACCACCGACAAAGAGATTTCCCTGGAGGGCCTTAGCATCCTCATCACCGACGACTACTTCAAGGACCAGAGCCTTTGGGACGCCCCGGAAGGCGCCAAGCTTGCCGCCGGTGAACGCCTTGTCCTTTCCAGCGCCAACGACGGCGGAATCAGGACCGGCATCTCTTCGGCCAGTGAATTCCAGCTAAAGCTTGCGGTAAAGGACGGCACCTGCGTAGACAGCTTCAGCCGTGACGCCGTGTTTGCCGACACCCCCTGCTATGGCCGCGGTTCATACCAGCGCATCCCGGACGGGGCCGATACTTGGAAGAACCTCACCTATAGCAGCAAGGGCCAGGAGAACAAGGTGTTCAGCCTGGACGACTACAGGCGCACCGCAATCTGGACCTGGAGCTCGCATGTAGCCGGACTGTCCGAGAACGACTTTGAGAAGCTCAAGGAGTTCAAGCGCCTTGGCTACGACCACATCCTACTCAACTACGTGGCTTTTGAGTCTACGTCGGCCCTTCGCAACACCATCCCGTTCATGGAGAAATGCGAGGAGCTTGGAATTGCAGTCCACTGCTGGATGCAGTGCTTCTACAACGGCGGCTGGGTAAACCCCGTCGACGATGCCAACAACTGCTACAAGGAGGACGTGTATGAAAGGATCCGCACCAACGCCCGGAAGTACATTGAGAACTTCGGCGTAAAAGGCCTGCACCTTGACTATATCCGCTTTGGAGGCACCGCTGCCAAGCACAATCCTTCGGCCGAAGTAAACTCAATGGGCGCAGTAAACCGCTGCTGCCAGGAGATTAGGGAAATCCTGGATTCCTACGACGAAGGCCTTGTTTCAAGCGCCGCCCTCATGCCCGAAAAGAACTCCGTGTCATACTACGGGCAGAACCCCTCACAGATGGGACGGTACATCCACATCCTCATGCCGATGGCCTACCGTTACTCCTATGGCTGGAGCGACAACGGATGTAAAGACATAATCAACTGGTTCGCAAACAATTCCGGCGGAGCCGAAGTATGGGCGGGAATCACCACCTATACTGGCAACGACAACTCCGGCGTAAAGGGCATGAGTGCCGAAGAAATGCGCAAGGACATTGACATCTTCATGGACTCCAAGGCCACCGGCCTGGTTCTTTTCCGCTGCGGACTTGGAACTTTTCCCGATGTTACAGACCTGAACTGAAAAAATTTTTTTATCTTTATCCATCATTAATTAACCCAAATTTTTAACACAAAAGAGTTATGAAAAAATTACTTTCTTACTCAGCCGCGTTAATCGCCGTTCTGGCCGGCCTGTTCTCCTGCCAACCCAAGGAGCAGCCTACACCGGAACCCGAAGTTGGCACAACGCTCCAGCAGGCTCCGCTTGTGAACGCCGTTGCCGACGCTTACGCAAAATGGGAAGACGACAACGTCATCCCCGAGTCACTGAAGGTGGGCGAGACCACTCTCACCCTTCCCCAGTACCAGTATGCAATTGCAACGCTGCTTGTAAACCTCTCCAAGGCCGACAAGAGCGACATTGCAGTAATTGGCTACAAAGCTGCCGAGCACCCGGAGCGCGACAGCTATGACCAGAAGGAAATTGCAGTAACCGGCGGTGCAAAGATCACTGAAGGCACCGAAGACCTGGTGAACATTGCAGAGCGCTTCCTGAAGGCTTCCGCAGACAAACTCCAGATTCCCAACCAGACTCTGGTAACCCGCAGCGGCGCAAGCGCAATCGCTTTCTCCACCAACCGTGCTACCGTAACCTTCATGCGTGCAATCGCCGAGTACAAGGCCGCTGGTTCACTTCCCAAGACCGTGTCTACCGAGTATCTCTCCGCTGCTTCCACCCTTAAGGGCTTCGCAGAGCAGTTTGTAGGCATCCTTGACATCTGGGAAAAGACCGTTGGCACAGTATCCGCAGACGGTTCACACTGCACCGACAACAACAGCGCCTGGAAGGACGTTCACTTTGTTCCTATTCCCCACTCCGGTGGTGCATACGCAGATGGTGTAGACCAGTACGACCCTAAGTACCAGCCTTACTTCACCGTTACCATCGACGGCCGCACCTATACCAGTGCAGAAACTTGGGGTATCGCTCTCCGTGGTATCATGGATATGGTGACCAAGGAAGGTCATACCAAATGGCAGCCCAGCCGTAACCCGTTCTCACACACCATGGCAAACGGCGCATCCCTCAAGGAACCCATCCCTCCCGTGTACGACTACGACATCTGGGGCCAGTATCCCTGGTACGAAAGCACCAATGACGCCCAGCCTATCAACAAGTCCGAGATTGACGTTTACCTGATTGCCCGTCTCGCCGGCTGGTTCCTTGCCCGTCAGGCCGCTCCTATGGATATTACCGGTATTGAACCTCTTGGAAAGATTGGTAACTACCAGATCTTCGGCTCCGATCCCAGCGAATGCATCGTTGAAGAAGGTGTTTCCGGTTTCGTAAGCTCAATGCGTATGTGGCTCATCGCCGCCCGCTTCTACAAGTATCTGCTTGACAACAAGATTGAAGACAACGTCTACGACGCCGTGAAGGACGCCAAGTTCTCCACCGACCTCTATGGCGTTGACATGCCTGACATCACTCTCAAGACCACTACCATCGCCCTGGATTCCGACGGTACAGCCCAGAACCTCAAGTTCACTGCCAAGGAAGCTTGGGAGGTAACTCCTTCCGAATCCTGGATCAAGGTTGATCCCGCCAGCGGCGAAGCAGGTGACATTACCGTAACAGTAACAGCCGAGCCCAACACCGGAGCTCTCCGTGAAGGCGAAATCCTTGTCAAGGGCGGCAACGTGACCGAAGGTCTTGTGGTTAAGGTTACCCAGTCCAAGTACATCGCTCCTAGCGCAGCATCACTGAAAGAATTCGCCGAGCAGTTCGTAAAGGGTCTGGAAGTTTGGGAAGCAACCGTTGGCACAGTTGAATCCGAGAACAAGCACCTCATTGCGAACGGTACTGCATGGACCAACGTACACTTTATCCCCGTAGGTCCCACCGGCGGTGATTATGACAACCACCCCGGCAACCAGCACGACCCCATGTACACTCCTTGGACTATCAATGTCGGAGGCACTGAGTACAACTCTGCCCAGGCATGGGAGATCGCCGTACGCGGCCTCATGAACATGGTAACCACGGAAGGTGAAGCCTTCCTGCCCGGCATGACAGACCGTAACAAGGCTTACACCCTTGGCAACAACCAGGGCTTCCTTGAGGCTGGTATGCCCAACCCTTCAGAGAACTGCAAATGGGGCGGATATCCTTGGTACGAGGAAGACGGCCTCACCTACAACGGCGGCCCCGTTGAGAGTGTAGACATCAACTTCATCATCAAGGTTTGCTCATGGCACCTTGTACGCGGCCTCATCAACAATGACGGTAACAGCGCACTTGGCAACATCGGCAACTTCCAGCAGTTCGGCACTTCTTCCGGCACTCTGAACCTTGATGGTTACGATGGCCTCATCGCTCCTATGCGTGAGCTCATCATCATGATGCGTATCTACAAGTACATCCTTGACAACAACATCGACTCCAATGTCTATGATGCCATCAAGGACCAGAAGTTCGACTTCGACATGTATGCTCAGGGCTCAGAAGCCAAGGTATTCACCCTTAAGGATTTTGCACAGGAATTCGTAAAGGGTCTCGACGTCTGGGCTTCCAACGTGGGTAACATCGACGCCGACGGTGTCCGCAACTCGCAGGCAGCCGCTGGCGCATGGCTTGATGTTCACTACATTCCTATCGGGAACACCAACAACTCCGACTTCAAGGATTATGGCAACAACCAGTACGATGACGGCAAGACCCCTTGGACCCTCAATGTGGGTGGCACCGTGTACACTTCCTCACAGGCTTGGGAAATCGCTATCCGCGGCCTGATGAACATGGTTACCACGGAAGGTGAAGCTTTCCTTGACACCATGGACAACCGCAACAAGGCCTACACCCTTGCAGACGGCAAATCTCTGCTGAGCGACATCCCTGCACCTTCAGCGGACAACAAGTGGGGCAAGAACCCTTGGTATGAGTACGGCAACCTTGTAACCGACGGCGGACAGCCCATCTCCGAGGTTGGCATCGACTTCATGATGAAGGTTGGCGCATGGCATGTGGTACGTTCCTTCATCAAGACCGGAGGAAACTCCAGCCCTCTTGGCATGGTTGGCAACTTCCAGGAATTCGGCACATCAAGCGGCACCCTGAACCTCCAGGGTCAGCACGGAGACTATGTGGGTTACATTGCCCCTATGCGTGAGCTCCTTGTCCTGATGCGTATCTACAAGTACATCCTTGACAACGGCATCGAGACCAACGTCTACAGCGCCCTCAAGGACCAGAAGTTCAAGTTCTGGCTGTATGGCGAGAACGGTGACGTGAGCGCCCCTTCACTTAAGGCCTTCGCGAAGGAATTCGTAAAGGGTCTGGACGTTTGGGAGGCAACCGTAGGCACCGTTGAGTCGGAAAGCGAACACCTCATTGAGAACGGTACCGCCTGGACTAACGCACACTTCATCCCCATAGTTCCCAACCCCGGTTGTGAGTACCTTGGACATGCAGGCAACCAGTACGATCCCAAGTACACACCTTGGGTGCTCAATGTCAACGGTGTAGAATACACATCGGCCCAGGCATGGGAAATCGCTATCCGCGGCCTGATGAACCTTGTCACCGCCGAAGGTGAAGACTTCCTTCCCACCATGGACGACCGCAACAAGCCTTATACACTGGCCGACAACGGTTCCCTGAACGACGCAATGCCTACATATTCACCCGACTGCGCCTGGGGCAAACACCCCTGGTATGAAGGAGCAAACTCCGACCTTGTAACTTACAACGGCGCCGCCATTAAAAGCGTTGACGTCAACTTCATGGTGAAGGTAGGTGCCTGGCATGTTGTCCGCGGTCTTATCAAGACTGCCGGAAACAACAGCCCTCTTGGCATGATTGGTAACTTCCAGCAATTCGGCACGGCAAGCAGCACCCTCATCCTTGAAGGTTACAACGGGCTTATCTCCCCTATGCGTGAAATGCTGATTCTCATGCGCATCTACAAGGATCTCCTTGACAACAATATCAACAGCAATGTTTATACTGCCATCAAGGACAAGACCTACAGCTTTGACCTGTACGGTATTGAGTAAATCCTAAACCTTTCCGGCAGCGGGGGCCTGACCGCCCCCGCTGCTGCAAATTAATCACATAAACATGAAAAAATTCACACTGCTCTTCTTTGCCTCCGCACTTGTGCTGAGCGCATGCGGGTGCGGAAAAAGCGTCCCCGCAAAAACCGACGACAATACTTCCGAACAGCCCCAGGAACAGGAAAAGACCTTCAGCCTGGACAGCTACAACGGTCACTTCGTAGAGGCTATTTCGGCAGCCTACGACTACTTTGAAGAAAACGGGAAACTACCCAACACCATCAACGTAGACGGCCTGTCCGTAACCAAAGGCCGCTACATCGTAGGCGCCTGCATGCTCCTTGACAAGATCCAGAAGGAACCCGACACCTGGCAGGACGACGACATCGAGACCATCCAGGCCGCAGGCGGTGAAGACTACCGCTGGAACACCTTCGACCCCGACGTAATTGACTTCCAGCACATAAACTTCATGGCCGAAAAACTCCTGAACTTCACCATTGAAAGGAAGTCCCTCCCCAACTACGTCACCTTCCCCTCCACGGACCCCGCCAGCCCCGGCTACCTTCCGCAGCTCACCATGGTTGTGACAAAGCACGAGAACACCATGAACCTGAGGGCTTGCGCAGTGGTCCTTGCCCGCACCTTCAACTACTTTGTAAAGAACAAAGGCCAGTGGCCCACCGAAGTATCGTCATGGCCGGCCTCCTACCTTGGCTCCACCAGCCACTGCCCCATTGACGCCCCCGAGGTGATTGCAGCCCGCGACGAAGCCATCGCCGGACTCCCCGCCAACGCCACGGACCGCCAGAAGGCCGAAGCAATATACGAGTACGCCCGTGACAAGTGGGAGTGGGAAAACTACATGAACACCAAGAAAGGCGCCGTAGAAACCATCAAACAGAAAGGCGGCAACTGCTGCGATCTCACCCACGCGACCCTTGCCATGTGCCGCGCAACCGGCATTCCCGCACGCTACCTCCACGGACAGTGCTACTACTCCTCAGTGGAAGGCCACGTGATCCCGGAAATCTACGTAGACGGAAAATGGTGGATTGCAGACCCCACCAACAACGACTCCACATGGGGAACCCCCAAATGGAAAGGCATGGAGACCTTCAACGGACGTTACTACGAACTTGAATTCTAAGAAGTCATGCTAAAGAAAGTATTTCTTTTTGCCGCACTGGCAGCCGCACTCATCTCTTGCGGGAGAAAGCCCGTAACTGAAGAAAATACCAACGGCATTTGGCTATGGTCCAAGTACATGAACGACGTTGACCTGGACACGCTTAAAGCCAAGGGAATAGGCAATATCATCCTCCATGAGGTAGCATTCAAAAACCACGGCGAAGACTCGACCATGGCCTTCATCCACGCCGCGCAGGAGCGTAACCTCAAGGTCCATATCTGGTTCCAGTGCTTCTACAAGGATGGCAAGTGGATAAACCCCGTTGACGACTCCCTGTGCCGCTACAAACAGGAATACTTTGACGAGGTGATTGCCCGCGCAAAGCACTACCAGGAACTTGGAGTGGACGGAATCCACCTTGACTACATCCGTTTTGGCGGAACCGCCCACAAGCACAATCCCAGCGCCGAAATAACCGCCACAGGCTGCGTGACGGAGTTCTGCCGCCAGATAAGCACCGCCCTCAAGGCCGCCAACCCCGACATCATCCTTTCGGCCGCACTTATGCCGGAGCCCAATAGCGAGTACTACTACGGCCAGGATCCCGCCCAGATGGGGCAGTACATAGACATCCTCATGCCCATGATATACTACCACTGCGACAGCTACCGTCCCAACGGCGCCGAATGGGCGCTTGAGGTGGCCGACCATTTTGCCACCAAGGGCGCTCCCGCAAAGGTATGGGCAGGAATCACCACCTACAAGGACACCGATACCTCCCAGGTGGTTCCCATGGATGCCGTAAACATCCTTAGGGATGCCAAGATGTTTGTAAACAGGTCCAAAGCCAGCGGAGTGGTCCTTTTCCGCTTCGGCCTTGGCGAAATCCCGGACCTCAACGGAATAAAGGAAAACTAGAATGATACTCATTGCAGACAGCGGCGCCACAAAAACCCAGTGGGGCTGCGTTAACAGGGACGGCACAGGCCGCCATGACTTCTTCTCCCAGGGCTACAACCCCAACTACATAAGCGGGGAAGACATCATTGCCGATATCAGGGCAAACCTCCCGCAGGGCTTTGACACGGATGCCGTAGAGGCCATCTACTTCTATGGGGCCGGCGTCACGCCCATGCAGTATCCTTTTGTGGAAAAGTGCCTTAGGACTGTTTTCGGCAAGGCCGGTGAAGTTTTCATCGCCATGGACACCCTGGCATCGTGCAGGGCCCTCCTGCAAAGGGAACCGGGCTTTGCGGCCATCCTTGGTACCGGCACCAATTCGGCCATGTACGACGGCTGCAACGAGGGCCTCAACGTAGACTCCTGCGGCTTTATCCTTGGCGACGAAGGCAGCGGCGGATACCTTGGAAAGCGCCTCATCACAGATTTTATCCGGTGCAACATGCCGGAGGCCGTGTACAAGATTGTGGGCAAGGAACTTGGCCACAGCAACGAGGAACTTCTGGACATAATCTACACCAAGCCCTTCCCCAACCGCTTCTGCGCCCAGTATGCAAAGTTTATCGGGGAACACCTTGACTTCGACCCCTACTTCCCCGCCCTTGTGGAAGACGCCTTCACCAAGTTCTTCCAGCGTATCGTAACCCACTATCCGGACTATACCAAGTACAGTTTCAACGCTGTGGGAAGCGTGGCTTACCACTTCCGCCCCATCCTTGAGAAGGTGGTGGAGCGCTTCGGCATGAAGATGGGCGTCATCCTGAAGGCCCCCATGGACGGTCTTGTGAAATATCATACAAGTTAGCTATGCCGAAAAACAAGTACCTGCTTCCGCTTGCCTTCATAGGCATGATGTTTTTCACCGTTGGCTTTGCCACCGGCATAAACGGGTATTTCGTGCCGTTCCTGGAGAATAACCTCTCCCTTACTTCGGCCCAGTCTTACCTTGTGATAGCCGCAACATTTACCGCATTCCTGGTATTCAGTTTCCCGGCTTCAACCATTATCGGCAAAATAGGATACAAGAAGACGATGTCTCTGTCCTTCTTCCTCTTTGCCATTGCCTTTGCGCTGTTCATCCCTGCCGCAAGGCTTGAGAGCTTTGCCCTCTACCTTCTGGCCTGCTTCATAAGCGGAACGGCAAACACGGTGCTCCAGGCCGCAATAAACCCCTATGTGACCATCCTGGGGCCCATAGACTCCGCCGCAAGGAGGATAAGCATCATGGGAATATGCAACTCCCTGGCGCTGTCTCTGCCATCGGTATTCATAGCCGCAGTAACCCGCAAGCCCATTGAGGCGGTGGGGCTTGCAGACCTTGACACCCCGCTTCTTATTATCATCGCGGTGGTTGTGGCCCTTGGCATAATCACCCTCTTTGCGCCCCTTGAGGAAATCAAGGCCCAGGGAGAGGAGAACGAGGAAGACTGCCCGTATGCCGCAGGGAAAACCTCTATCTGGCAGTTCCCCCACCTTGTCCTTGGTGCGCTGGCCCTGTTTGTGTACGTGGGCGTGGAAAACCTTGCCCTCCTTACCGTGCTGGATTATGCCCAAGGGCTTGGGCTCCCCAACCCTGAAAGCTACACAATATGGCCCGGAATAGGCATGGCCGCCGGCTATGTCATCGGCATAATCTGCATCCCCAAAGTAATCTCTCAGGTACAGGCCCTCAGGATATGCACCTGGCTTGCCGTGGCCGATTCCATTGCGATAGTGCTTACCCCGCCGGAAGTGTCGGTGTGGTGCGTAGCGCTCCTGAGCTTTGCCTGCTCACTTATGTATCCGGCAATATGGCCGCTTGCAATTGTGGACCTTGGCAAGTTCACCAAGAAGGGGGCGTCACTGCTTGTGGCCTCCATAGGCGGCGGAGCGCTTATTCCGCTGCTTTTCGGAGCCATGAAAGACTGGGTTGGGGCACAGGACGCCTACTGGATCTGCCTTCCGTTTTATCTCCTCATAATGTTCTATGCATACTACGGTTACAAGATTCGCCGCTAGCGCAGTAGCGGCTCTCCTCCTTCTTATTGCAGGGGCAAAAGCGAATGCCTGCACCACCGCCATAGTTTCGGCCCGGGCCAGCAGCACCGGCAGGCCGATGATATGGAAACAAAGGGATGCCGACAACGTCCGTAACACCCTTGCCCACGTGAAGGGAGAACGCTACTCCTACACCGGAATCTTTGCCGATACCGACACCGGGCACCGCAAAACCTACGGCGGGATAAACGAGGCCGGATTCGCCATTGCCAACAACCTCTCCTATAACCTTCGGCCCGATGACACGGGGACCCAGAACGGCCTCCTGATGAGCCGCGCGCTTGGCATCTGCGAATCCCTGGAAGACTTTGAGAACATGCTGAGGGAAGGAACAGGACTTGAGATAAGCGCCAACTTTGCGGTTATCGACGCCCACGGCGGGGCGGCCTACTTTGAGGCCTGGGACCACGGATACACCCGTTACGACGTTCCCGAAGGCGGAGTCCTGTACCGCACCAACTTCTCCCTTTCCGGCCGTGAGAACGAAGGCGGCGGATATGCCCGCTATGAGGCTATAAGCCGAATCATGGAAAAACGGCCCCGGGGAGGCTACAGCCCGGAATTCTTCCTTGACGCCGCCCGTAATTTCCACCACGGATTCAGCGGCAAGGATGCCCTGAAAGGCAACGCCCTTGTGTATGACAACCACCTTATCCCCCGCCCTTGGTCGGCCTCCAGCGTGATTATAGAAGGGGTCACCCAAGCCCAAAGGCCCGATGCCGGGATGATGTGGTTCGTGCCCGGATATCCCCCTTGCAGCTATGCCGTTGCAGCGTGGGTGGCCGCCGGAGACAATCTTCCCGCCACGGTTTCCGGGGATGCTCCTGCAAACACCCTTGCCGTAGAGCTCATGCACAAGGTGCATCCGTTCTTCCAAAATGAGGAAGGGGCGGAATACCTTGACGTGAAGGCCGTCAAAAAGATACTTCCCGTTGTAAGGAAGGCCGAAAAGGCGGAGCTCAGGGAAGCCCGCCAAACAGACGGATTCAACCCCGCCGAAGTCCTTGGATACAACAAGGCATGCGAGGAAAGATTTGAAGCATTCAAACAAAAGGTGACAAGATGAACTTTACCCCCTGGACACTGCTCATAGACGTTGGAGTTGTTTCCCTGCTGCTACTGCTTGGGAAGCTTCTCCGCGCAAAAGTACCCTTTATCCAGAGGCTGTTCATACCCCCAAGCCTTATAGCCGGCTTCTGTGGCCTTATCCTGGGGCCGGAGGTCCTTGGATGGCTGCCCCTTTCATCAAACATGGGCACCTACGCAGGCATTCTGATAGCCCTTGTCTTCAGTTGCATCCCGTTTACCTCCCAAAAGTCCCGCACCAATGACGGCGGCGCCCGCATAGGCCGGATGTGGAGCTACTCCCAGGCGGGAATGCTGCTCCAGTGGGCCCTTGGCGGTGCCCTTGGCATGTGGGTCCTAAGCCTCTTCTGGCCCATAGACCCCTCCTTCGGCCTTTCTATGCCCGCCGGATTCTGCGGAGGCCACGGCACGGCTGCGGCAATTGGCGAAGCCTTTTCCAAACACGGCATAGAGGAAATGCAGTCCCTTGCCATGACAGCCGCTACGGTTGGCATCATCGCCTCAGTGGTCATCGGCATGTGGGTCATTTCCTGGGGCGCGGCCCACGGTAAAACCTCCTTCCTTGGGAAATTCGACACCCTCCCGGAGGAGCTCCGCACCGGCATACTCCCCAAAGACAAGCGAATCTCCATGGGAGAAGCCTCCTTCAGCGCCATTTCCCTGGACTCCATGACCTTCAACTTCGCCTTCGTGGCCCTTTCGGCCCTGGGCGGTTACGGCATCTCAAAGCTGGTGGCCCTCCTGTGGCCCGCCCTTATGCTTCCGGTATTCAGCTGCGCCTTCATCGCCGCACTCCTTGTGAGGTGGATCCTTGGAAAGATTAAGGCCGATGAACACATCTCAAAGCCCATCGTGGGGCACCTCAGCGGGGCCTTCACGGACTATCTGGTGGCCTTTGGAGTTGCATCCATCAAGCTGGAGATTGTGGGGCGCTACATCGTGCCGCTCACCATTCTCCTGGTAATAGGGCTGGTCCTTACGCTCCTCTATGTGTTCCTTGTGGGTGCCAGGATTCACCGGACCTTCGCATTTGAAAAGAGCGTTTTCACCTGGGGCTGGTTCACCGGCACCATGGCCATGGGAATCGCCCTCCTGAGGATTACGGACCCCGATTCCAAAAGCGGCTGCCTTGACGACTACGCCATTGCCTACCTTTACATAGCCCCTGTGGAAATAGCCCTTGTAAGCTTTGCTCCGCTTGCATTCACCTCCGGATTCGGCTGGCTCTTCATCCTTGCCTGCGCCCTCACAGGAGCCGGAATCATGGGATTTGCCGCGGCAAGGGGATGGCTCAAGAAATAAGTGTTATGAAGCGTTTATTGTGTATATTGGAGTCCCTGCTCATTATTATTCCTGCCCAAGCAGGGACTCCCCGAAAGGGGAAGACAGACATTGGGGCCAAATACCTTGACTCCCATTTTGCGCTGTACGATTCCCTCCAGAAGAGCATCTTCAATTATGCCGAAACCGCCTACAAGGAAACAAGGAGCGCAGAGCAGTGGGCATCGTTCCTTGAGAGCGAAGGTTTCCTGGTGGAAAGGGGCGTTGCAGGCATCCCCACGGCCTTTGTGGCCAGCTACGGCAGCGGAGCTCCGGTGATAGGCATGATGGCCGAATACGACGCCATTGCGGGCATGAGCCAGGACACCGTCCCCTTCCGTAAACCCCTTGTCCCGGGAGCTCCGGGACATGCCTGCGGACATAATGTCCTTGGAGCCGGTTCAGTTGCAGGTGCCGTAGCCGTCTCCAAGTATCTTTCGGCCACAGGAATATCCGGGACGGTGAAACTCTTTGGCTGCCCCGCCGAAGAAGGCGGCGGCGGAAAGGTGTACATGATGACGGGGGGCGTGTTTGACGGGCTGGACGCCATGCTGGACTGGCACCCCGACATCAGGAACACCGTAAACAAGGCTACCGGCCTTGCAAACGTGCAGGTGATATTCACCTTCACTGGGAAGGCCTCCCATGCATCGGGAGCGCCGGAAGCCGGACGCAGCGCCCTTGACGCCGTGGAAAGCTTCAACTACATGATGAACATGATGCGGGAACACGTGCCCCAGACCTCCCGCATCCACTACGTGATAACGGACGGAGGCAAGGCTCCAAACGTGGTTCCGGACAAGGCGAGCGTGAAGTACTTCTTCCGCAGCCCGTCCCGTGAAACCGTACGTGATATCCTTTCCAGGGCCCTCAAGGCGGCCGAAGGAGCGGCTATGGGAACGGGTACCGTCTTTGACTACGAGCTTGTCTCCGGCAACTATGAAAGACTTCAAAACGACGAAATGGCCACCCTTGTGGGGCGCTCCCTTGAAAAGGTGGGCGGCATAAGGCTGGATGAGCGGGAAATGGCGTTTGCACGTGAAGTTGCGGCCGTCTCCGGTGCAGACGCTTCGCTCATCGACCGGCTTTCCAAGGTTGTTCCTCCCGCCGACGAAGGCTATGAGGCCTATGTGTCTTCAGACGTCGGGAACGTGACCTGGGCGGTTCCCACGGGCAGCTTCCGCTACTCCTGCTTCACTCCGGGCGGCGTGGGACATAGCTGGCAGCAAACCTCCAGCTGCGGCACCACAATAGGCACAAAAGGAGCAATAGGGGCGGGAAAGGTGCTTTACTACAGCGCCGTGGAACTTCTTACGGACTCAAAGCTCCTTTCGCGCGTGAGGGAAGAATTCCTTTCACGCCGCGGCCCGGATTTCACCTTCCAGCCCATGACAGGGCAAAGGAGACCGCCTTTCAAGGAAGCGGCAATTCTCTCTACAACGCTTGAAAGGAGCCTCTTTACGGGCATCCAGGCTTCGGCACCGTCCATTGAGAGGAAGGAAGTTGTCGCCGACACATCGGCCTTCACCTACTTCATAAAGCCGGAGGCTATCCTTGACCAGGAGGAATCCGGAAGGTGCTGGTTCTTCTCCACGTCTACGGTGCTTGGAGGCGACATTTCACGTAACTACATCTATTTCTGGGACCTCATGGAGAAGGCCAACCTCTTCCTATGTGAGGTCTGGGACCACCGCAAGGAGCCCCTTGACAGCCGGTTCAACGAGAAAATCTTCCGCCGTCCAATATGGGATGGAGGCCATTTCATGGATGCTGTGTACCTGGTTGAGAAATACGGGATTGTGCCGGAAAGCGCCATGCCGGAAACAGCTGTTTCGCTTGATCCGGACGGCCTTAAACGTGTCCTGAAGCAGCTGCTGAGGGGTTACGGCCTCAAGCTCAGGGAAAGTACGGAGCCAGAGGCCCTGAAGGAGGAAGCCCTGAAGGAAGTGTACGGTCTCCTTCAGAACAGCCTTGGGACTCCGCCGGAAACCGGTATAAGGAAGGTGGACATGAGCGGCTATGCCGTACTTATGAACGACCCCACAAGGCCGTACTACAGAAGATACAGGGTAGAGGGTTCAAGAGGGGCTTACGACGCCCCGGACTGGACTTTCCTTAACCTCCCCGTGGAAGAGCTGGAGAGTATAGGAACAAGGAGCCTTGCCCAAGGAGAGCGCTTCTACTTCACTGCCGACACCGACGCCTACTCCGACAAACCTGCAGGCGTATACAGCCTTGACACGTACGAAATCCCTTCTCTTTCCAAGGAAGAGTTGTTCCGCAGCTACGGCGCTGTGTCGGCCCATGCCATGGCCATGTGCGGGGTAAGGCTTACCCCGGACGGCGCGCCCGAGAGCTGGGTGGCCCAGAACAGTTTCGGCCTTGAAAGGGGCCCGGGCGGCCTTGCCGTCATGACCCGCAGCTGGTGGGCCACCTACATGTTCCGCATGGCCGTAAAGGCCGAATTCCTTACTCCGGAGCAGCGGGAAATGCTGGAGAAAACCCCGGAAACCATCCCTTACTGGAACCTTTACTGATAAATATGAAAAAGACACTTGCTATCATTGCAGCACTTGTTGCCGCCATTTCCTGCCGTCCCAAAGCGGAGGAGGAGTACCCTATGTTCTGGACCTGGCTGGAGGACATCCCTTCAGTGAATGTGGAGGCCGCCTTCGCGCACATGGAAGAGGCCGGCCTTGACGCCGTCATGCTCCATGCCGCCTCCGTGGAAGACTATGTGAAGGACGTGGAACTGGCAAAAAAACACGGCATAAAAGTCTATGCCTGGGTATGGACACTCAATCCGCCCCGGCAGGAGCGCCCCACGATGCTCCAGGAGCATCCGGACTGGTTCAGCGTGAACAGGAACGGGGAAAGCGTAGCCGATGTCAAGGCCTATGTGAACTCTTACAAGTTCCTTTGCCCGGCGCTCCCCGAGGTCAGGGAATACCTTGCCAGGAAGGTGGAAGAGATATGCGCCATAGACGGCGTGGAGGGCATTTGCCTGGACTATTGCCGCCTTATAGACTGCGTCCTTCCTATCTCGCTTGCATACAATTACAACCTAAGGCAGGACACCGAGGTTTGGGCCGAATACGACTACGGGTATCATCCGGCAATGATAGAGAAGTTTGTGAAAGAGTACGGATATGATCCCAGGGAGCTCCAGGACCCTTCCCGCGACGAGAAATGGTGTGCCTTCCGCAGCGCCCAGATAACGGAAGTTGCAAACATCATGTGCGAGGTTGCCCACAAAGCCCGCAAGAAGGTTACGGCTTCTCCGTTTGCAGCCGCCGGCCTTGCCAACTTCATGGTTTTCCAGGACTGGCCGAAGTGGAACCTTGACATGGTGCATCCTATGGCCTACACGGATTTCTACACTATGGACCCGTCGTTTGCCCGTGACGCCACGCTTTCAAACATCAAGGCCGCAGGGCCCGAGGTTACCGTGATGTGCGGTGTTGACACGGAACTTGGCGGAGCCCCGGAGTTCATCTTTGACAAGATGGATGCTGCCTTCGGCGCTGGCGCAAAGGGCATTTCGCTTTACACCATTGAAGGCCTGAATTCAGAAAGTCTCCGCGCACGCTTCAAGGTGTATGCCGACAGCCTTAGGACACTCCGGGCCGAAGGGAAACTGCCCGTAGCGCCGGGTACGGCACCTTCCGTGAACCCCTTTGAGAACAAGTCCCTCATGGCCGTTGTAGAGCGCAACATGCAGCGCGTGATTGCCGGCGAGGCAATTCATGAAAAGAGCGTCAACGGCATGATCCCGGACAATCCGGAACGCGTCTACCCCGCCCTGGACCTTTCTGAGTACAAACTCACCAAGGAGACCGACCGCCTTAAGGTTTACGAAGTCACGGACCGCGCCAGCGGCAAAACCCTTCAGGTGTATTTTGTCCTTTACGGGAACCTCATTTCCGGCTGGGATGTAAGGATTTGACTTTGGCACTGGATGGCTCCCCGGCCGTTTTTAGTAAGCACCTCACACAGAGCGCATTACGCAATTTGCTCCCGTCGGTTTTGACGGGAGCAAATTGTGTAATTTTCTGATAATCAAACGGTTGGCAAAAACGGGATTATTTTCTCCCACGTTGTCTCTCTAAAAACTGTAGAAATAGTTTCTCATCAGGGCAACATGACTTCTGAATAAGGTTCCTGAATCTAGATCGGATGGTTTTCAGACTGCCAATAGACTGGCTCTTCATTATATAGTAAATAATCTCATCAGGAATATTGGCGAAAAAAAGTGCAATCAATTTAAGATTATCACCTGAGATCGAATGGACCTGTTTTTTTAATTTGTTAATAATATCATCTGCATTAGTATTCAGTAACTCGAATAACTGTGTGAACGCTTGTTCATTTTTACCAACAGCAACCAGTTCTGTTTTGAAATCTGAGATTGTATAATCTTCTTTTTCCAAACTAGAAACAACGTGGAGATCTAGATTAGCATATTTTTCCAAAAATAGTGTTCCTATTAACGCCGAAACACTTTTCCCAGAGAGTCTCTTCTCCATCTCAAGTTTTGTAATGGCGTCTCTCAATGAATCTTCTTTCCTTCTTTGCCGCCATTTAATGAACCATATGATTATTGTGAAAACGAGGACTGTTATTATAGAGGAGAGAATGAGTATGATACGTTGACGAACAATTTTTTGGTTTTGAATAGATACTTCATGGATGTAATAATCTCGCTGGGCTATACTTAATGACTGATGAAGAAGAGCCCTTGTGAGTGAGTCTTGAACTAGGGCAGCTCTCTTAATATGGATAAAAGCCTGATCCTGCTTACGTGAAGCAGAATCAATATCTGCTTGAAGGAACTCCAGTGTTACTCTTTCTTCAACACTTTTTGCAAGACTTAAGCCCTTTTTCATCCAATAATTAGCTGAATCGAGTTGCCCGCATCTCAGATGAGCGATGGATCGACATCCATAGTCCAGTAATTCATAGTATTCCAAAGGAGTATTTTTATATAACTCCAACGCTTTACTTGTTGAATCCTTTTTTTCAACAAAAGTCTGAGCATAACAAAGACGGGAGTAGGCTTGAAGTGAAATGTTGTCATATAGTAAGAGGTCTCTCAAAATAGAGCGCGACTCATCGAATTTACGTTCTTCCATCAAATCAACAGCGAGAGAATACTGAGCATATTTAACGTATAAAGTATCGTCACATTGTGAAAATGCCTCGACAGCCTTTCTGTGATAATCAGTTGCAGCGCTATTATTGTTTGTCATACTAAAAATATCGGCGGTGTTCCTATATATTAGCCCAAGATAATGCCTGTCTTCTAGCTTTTCAGCTAACTGACCAGATTGCTCAAATAAAACTATAGCCGCCGCATAATTGCCGGCATTTTTTTGAACGATTCCTTTGTAAAAGAGGGAGAGCATCTTTTCGGATGGATATCGTCTTGAGTTAGAATAATAGTCGTATGCAATATTGATTAGGGAATCATTATCAATATCAATGTATAGTTTATCTAGTGCAATTGATTTCAGGAGGGCATATCTCGCACGCTCTTGCCGATTATGAAATTGCTTGGGAGCAATATCTTCCAGTTCAATAAGAGCAACTTCCGGATTGATTTCTATCTCATTCTGAATCTCGGCCAGTTTCTTGGTCATATTTGATGCACAGGAACAAAGAACAATTAGAGAAAGCAAAAGAAAAAGACGAGGTTTCATAGACTAAAGTTTTTATAAAAATACTAATCAATTGCGAAAAAATCAAGTTGAGGTCTCAATTGTAACCATAATAACACGACTGGCATTGATAATCAATTACATAGCCTTAAAAAATGTAACCTTAATTCGAATGCTATGTTGTAATTATTAACCAACTTTGTATAGCCATTTATTAATCTAAACCATACATTTATGAAAACAAAAAACATGAATCTTCTTTGTGGTTTGGCATTGTTTGTCGAAGTATTCTACTTCGCACTGTTGTCTATTCTTATCAGTGCATGCTCAAATCAGCAAAAGGAATTAACCACTCCTATCGTCGTATACGATTTCATGTCAGAATCTAAATAATTATACGTATATTTGACAATAAACCACATAAAACCACATAAACTATGAGACATTGTGTTATTCTGTTTTCGTGCTGCATGGCATTATGCTTCCTAGTTTGGAACTGCGGAACCAAAACTGAGAATAAAGGTTCTGCCAACAGCACTCCAATTACAATCTCCTCACCTGAACCTTCCGGAACAATTTCGGCCATCTCTCTTAGCGACGTACAAAAACAGCAGCTGCAAAACGGCAATGCGTTCGCACTCCGCTGCATGCAAACCATTTATTCGCAGGGAGGCGGTGAAAACATCCTGCTATCCCCGCTCAGTTTACAGTACGCCCTTGCAATGGCAACTAACGGCGCCAGCGGAAAGACTGCAGAAGAAATCACAAGCACACTTGGATACTCAAGCGACCTTCCGGGCCTCAACGCCTTCATGAAACAGCTTATGGACCAGTTACCCGCACTGGATGCCAATGTTGAGCTGAAGGTCACCAACGCCATGCTCACAAGTGACAAGTATAAAGTTCAGAGTTCCTTTAAAGAAACCCTCAACTCCGGATACTATGCCCCCGTGGAGTATGTCAACATGGATGACATCTCCCTTACAGTAAACCGCATTAATGAATGGGCAAGCCGAAACACCAACGGCTTCATCAATCCATTCATCACAGAGAACGACTTACCCTCCGATCTGGTCTCGGTCATACTCAACGCATTATATTTCAAGGCAAAATGGTCCGAGTATGGTGGCATGCCCATCTTTAACCCAGACTTTACCAATCCCGCACAACCGTTCTACTGCGCCGACGGAACGCAGACTTCGGCCGACTACATGAGAACGTCCATATACTTTGACTACGCCAAGAGAGACGGATATCAGGCAATTGAACTCCCGTATGCCGGCAGAAAGTTCGCAATGTATGTACTGCTTCCAGACTCCAAGGACGCAAAGAACGGCGTAGGAAAACTGCTTGAAGCACTTCCCGACGGAGAATGGAAAGCACTGCTTGAAAGCATGAAGACCGGGCCCGAAGTACATCTCAGCCTGCCAAAGTTTGACATTACAGAGCAGGTCACTTTACGCAACACCCTTGAAAAGATGGGTATTAGCAGAGCATTCGATCCCGCCTATGCCGAATTTGACCGCATGATTGAAGACGGAAGCGGTTTGTACATTAGCGGAATACTCCAGAAAAGCAGGATAAGCGTAACCGAATGGGGAACCGAAGCCGCATCCGTAACCATGGAGATGATAGGGAAAGAAAGCGAGCCTGGTGAACATGAAGAGGTTGCCTTCACCGCAGATCATCCGTTTGTATATATCATAGCCGAAAAATCGTCCGGAGCAATCCTGTTTGAAGGTGTATTTGGCGGAAAATAAAGTTCGCAATAAAATTTTTTAAAAATTTCTTGCATATATAAAATCTATTCTCCATCTTTGTAACAGAATGAGAATGAACAACAATATGTGGTGGCGCACTTACAGCTTAAACCTGTAAGTCGCGTAGCCGTATAGATATGTATAGATTTGGCCTGCTGACTTACAGCAGGCCTTTTTTTGTAAATTAACCATTAACATTATACTATTATGCGACAGAAAAAATTCATGCTTCCGGAATCCGAGATTCCTACGCACTACTTCAACATCCAGGCTGTAATGCCCAATAAGCCCCTTCCGTTCCTTAACCCGGCAACCAAGGAGCCGTTGAAGCCCGAGGACCTCTATCCCATCTTCTGCAAGGCCTGCGCCGACCAGGAGCTGAACCAGACGGATGAATGGATTCCCATTCCGGAGCCCGTGCGTGAGCAGTATGCCGCATACCGCTGCACCCCGCTTGTGAGGGCCTATGAGCTGGAAGAAGCCCTTGGCACCCCCGCACACATCTATTTCAAGAACGAGTCCGTGAGCCCCGCCGGCAGCCACAAGCTGAATTCGGCCATAGCCCAGGCATACTACGCCAAGGAGCAGGGAATCACCAACCTTACCACCGAAACCGGAGCCGGACAGTGGGGCGGCGCCCTCAGCTATGCCACCAAGAAATTCGGCATAGACTGCGCCGTGTATATGGTAAAGGTGAGCTACGAGCAGAAGCCTTACCGCCGTTCAATCATGCAGACATTCGGTGCGGCAATCACCCCGTCCCCGTCCATGAGCACCCGCGCCGGAAAGGACATCATCACCCGTAACCCCAACGACCGCGGCTCCCTTGGCTGCGCCATCTCGGAGGCCATCGAGCTTGCCGTAAGCACCCCCAACTGCAAATACGCCCTTGGCTCCGTGCTCAACCACGTGTGCCTGCACCAGACGGTTATCGGCCTGGAAGCCGAAAAACAGATGGAACTTGCCGGAGAGTACCCCGACATTGTGATTGCATGCTTTGGCGGCGGTTCAAACTTCTCTGGAATTGCATATCCGTTCATGCGCCACAACATCCAGGAAGGCAAGAAGACCCGCTTCATTGCGGCCGAACCTTACTCCTGCCCCAAGCTCACAAGGGGTAAGTTCGAGTACGACTTTGGCGACGAGGCCGGCATGACTCCCCTCCTCCCCATGTACACCCTTGGCCATACCTTCAAACCCGCATCCATCCACGCAGGCGGCCTGAGGTACCACGGAGCAGGCGTTATCCTTTCCCAGCTCATGAAGGACGGCTTCATGGAGGCCGTGGACATTGAGCAGAAGGATTCCTTTGCAGCAGGTGTGCTGTTTGCACGCACGGAGGGAATCATCCCCGCCCCGGAAAGCTGCCACGCCATTGCCGCCACCATCCAGGAGGCCCTGAAGTGCAAGGAAACCGGCGAGAAGAAGACCATCCTCTTCAACCTTTCCGGCCACGGATTTGTGGACATGGCCGCCTACGACCAGTACTTCTCCGGCGAGATGCAGAACTACCACGTCTCCGACGAAGACCTAGCCAAGTTCATCCAGAGCGCCGACGCTCTTAACAAGTAGAGATTACGCGGGTGAGGGCCTCCAGATTGGGGGCCTCTCCCGTAAATATGCCGTACCCCGCAAGGGCCTGGTGGAGACACCACATTTTGCCGCTGATATAGCGGCGGCAGGGGGCATTTGAAAGGCTTGGGTGCTTGTATTCGGCCTCAAGGACTACGGCGCCGCCAAGAAGATCCCCGGTCAAGCCGGGGATGACGGAGGACGTCACGCCGGGGATGACGGAGGACGTCACGCCCGGCAACGACCGGGCGTCTCCGGGAACGGTGTAGACCACAAAATCCGGCTTGAGGGTGCCGATATTCTCCAGCGGAACGGCCACTGAGTTATGGGCAGCTCCAAGTGCGGCTGCCTTTTCATATGTGCGGTTGGCTATGGTGATGGTTTTGGAGCCAAGTTTTTTTGCGGCAACGACGGCTGCCATCGCGGCGCCGCCGGCACCTATGACAAGGGTGTTTTCCGGCTGGAAGCCTGTCTCTTTCACGGCGCCAATGACTCCGTCTACATCTGTGTTGTAGCCATGCAGGAGCCCGTCTTCGGCTTTAACAACAAGATTTACCGCACCGCAGTCCCTGGCTCCGTCAGAGAGCACGTCTACGGCCCGGAAGGCGTCCTGCTTGTAGGGGGCGGTGACGTTTATGCCGTGGTAGCTTTTGAGGAATGTTGCCCAGGCTTCAGCAAAAGGGGCGTCTATGAGATGGTAGGGGTATCGGCCGTCATAAGCCGCGGTAAAAAGACGGGGGCTCATGGACCCGGCCACAGGATGGCCGATTAGGGCAAACTGCTTCATTTGCGGAAAAAGGTTTGGCTCAGATAGCACCAGAAGCCGGTTACGGCCTGGGCAAGGATCTGGGTTTCATGATTTAAGGTGGCGTAGATCATGCCGCTGCCCATGGGGATGCCGTAAACGGCCTGCATTACGGTTGCAACGGCCCCGTGGAACGCCCCGAAGCCTCCGGGGACGGGGATGAGCGTAGAGATGCTGCCCGCCACCATGAGGTTGAAGCCGGCCGCGGCGTCAAGCACAGTGAAGGGTTCTATGTCATTGATGGCCCACACAATGAAGGTGCTGGTGAGCCAGGAGCCCACCCAGATAAGGGCAGTATATAAGAAAAACAGGGCGGGATTTTCAAGTTTGCCGATAGACCTCAGGCCATCTCCAATGCCGGCAATGAAGTTCCAGATCTTGAGGAAAATGCCACCGCGCTCCCTGAGGCGATAGCTCACAATGGCTATGGCGGCGACAATGACTACCAGCCCGGCGGCAGCCCAGGCCATGGAGCCGCCTCCAAGTTCAACGCTGCCGTCGGCCCTTCCCCAGGCGCCCAGAAAGAAAATGACGGTGACTATGACAAGGACAACAGCATCAACGGCTTTTTCGGCAAGGTATGTGCCGATGGCGGCATCCCAGCCAAGGCGCCTTCGGCCTTCCGGAGTGGTTCCGGCATCACTTACAATGTAGCCGATTTTTACGGCTTCGCCAACCTTGGGGAGCGCTATGTTGGCAATGAAGCCTATGCCGTAGGCGTTGATGACGTCCTTTTTTGTTATGGAGGGGGCGAGGGGCTTTATGAGCATGTGCCACCTGAGGCCGTGGATTATGATAAAGACGGCGCCGGTTACAAAGGCTGCGGCCACATACCACCAGTTGCAGAGCCGAAGTGCCTTTGTGAAATCCTTCCAGTCTATGGCCTTTACGCAAAACCACACAAGGACCACCGCAACGGCAGTCCAGAAGAGGTACTTCAGGATATTTTTGACTTTATTGTCCATCGGCCTCACAAAGGTAATGGAAAATCCGCAAAATATGGTTATTTTTGTGGGTAATATCACATTTGTATGAAATCTATCTTAGGCATTGGCAACGCCCTCACGGACATCCTTGCCGTCCTCCCGGACGACACCCTTCTCAAAAAATTCCACCTTCCGCTTGGCAGCATGCAGCACGTAGACATGGAAACCGGAGACCGCATCTGGGAAGACCTCAAGCAGTACGGAGTCAAGTATGTCCCCGGCGGCAGCGCGGCAAACACCATCACATGCACGGCCATCTTCGGCATGGAGTCCGGCTTCCTTGGGAAAATCGGCAACGACGACCTCGGCAACCTTTTCAAGAGCACCATGGAGCAGTATGGCGTAAAGGCCCAGATGCTTTATTCGGAGAAGTCTTCCGGCCGATGCATGGTTTTCATTACCGGAGCCAACGCCGAACGCACTTTTGCGGATTATATGGGCGCCACGCTGGAACTTGGCCCCGATGACCTTGATGCTTCATTTTTTGAAGGCTACGACTACTTCCATATAGAGGGATACCTGGTTCAGAACCAGGAACTTATCTCAAAAGCAGCCAAACTTGCCAAGGCTGCCGGATGTATCATTTCCATAGATATGGCTTCCTACAATGTAGTGGAATCCAACGACGCCTTCTTCCACAATCTGATAGAAAATTACGTAGACATTGTGTTTGCCAACGAGAGCGAGGCCAAGGCCTTCACCAAAATGGAGCCCCGGGACGCAATTGACGAACTTGCAAGGCACTGCTCCATTGCTGTGGTTAAGGTGGGAAAGGCCGGCTCCATGGTCAAGTCCGGTTCAGAGTACCACTTCATAGAGCCCTGGCCGGCCGAGCCCATAGATGCCACCGGCGCCGGAGACACCTATGCGGCCGGTTTCCTGTATGCACACTCCCTTGGCATGCCGCTTCTTGTGTGCGGCCAAATTGGTTCCATCATTGCCGCAAAGGTGGTGGAAGTGATTGGTACTAAGATAGATATTCCCCGCTGGAGAGAAGCAAAAGACGAAATCAGGGCCCTTATTTCGGCCAATTCCAATGAACCCCTGCCACCGCTTAACTGATGAAAAAGTATCTTATAGTATTCCTTATATCCATGGTGCCGCTCATAGAGCTTAGAGGCGCCATCCCCTACGCAGTTGGCTTTGGGCTGCCCATTGTGCCGTCAATTATTGTTTCCGTGCTTGGAAACATGCTGCCGGTGCCATTTATCTTCCTTTTTGCCCGGCGCATACTGGAGTGGGGCAAAGACAAGAAGTACATAGGGAAGTTCTTCACCTGGTGCCTTGAGAAAGGAGAGAAAGGTGGCCGAAAACTGGAGGCCAAAGCCGGGCACGGCCTTTACTGGGCCCTGCTGCTGTTTGTGGGCATTCCGCTACCCGGCACCGGCGCCTGGACCGGCACCCTTGCCGCCAGCATCCTGGACATGGACTTCAAAAAGAGCGTGCTGTACATCCTTCTGGGCGTACTCCTTGCCGGCGCCATCATGCTTGCCGCCTCCTTCGGCGTGTTCGGCGCCATCAATCTCTTTAAATAGCCGCTTTTGGGCGAGGTCGGCGGAGCGTTTGGGCGAGGTTGGTTGAACCTGCCCGCTGGGCCGTGGAGGTAACTCGCTAACACTCAGCACATTACATCAAAGAGGGTGCTTGTTTTTAAGCACCCTCTTTTGCATATCTAGTTCACTCTCAGCGACTTATCTCCACGGCGGCTTTCCGGGTAGTTGCACATGAGATAGTCCCGGATAATGATTCCAATTGGAAACGTTTCATTATCCGTTTCACTAGCCGTTTCACAAAAACCGCATCTGAGCATACTGTAGAGGGGTGTTTCTTGCACTTTTTTTAAACGAATGTCAAGCCTACCTGCATTTCTTTTGAAAAAATGGCCCCTGAGGGCATTCTGAAGGGGGTGAAAAATAAACGTTTCCCAGAGTGATGAAACGGATAAGTATTCTTTTATTTGCAAAAAAGTGTTTATGGACAAAGGAAAAGACATATTCTATCATTGTTATCAACGGCCAAAGGACCGCGGAGTAATCTTTTACACAGTTACTGACCATCTCCTGTACTTCACTATCTACTGCACGGTTATTAAACAGTACCATGTCACACCGTTAAAATTAGTACAAATGCCGGATCACCTGCACCACTCAATAATGGAAAACGAGCACGGGCAATTAAGTGCATGCTTAGACCTGGTAACTTCACTATTTGTCCGAGAATACAACAGTGCCTATCACCGCAGAGGTCCTATGTTTGAACAACGGTTCGGCCGTGCTGTCAAGAAAACCGACAAAAGCATTCGCACCAATCTCACTTATCTTAACAATAATCCTGTTGAAAGACAGCTTGTTACAAGGGCGGAGTACTATCGGTGGAACTATCTTGCTTATGCGGTCTCAGACCATCCGTTCTCACGGAAAATCGTGCTCAGAAAGGCCTCGATGCCACTTAGGCGTGCCTTGAAAATAGTTGAATACCAACATAATAAGGGTAGATATTTGACAGGGAGGATGCTAAGGAACATGTTTAATTCCCTTCCAAATGACGAGGAACGCGAGCAACTTACGGATTTCATTGTATCCACATACTCCGTTATTGACCATAAGGCAGCCTCAAATTACTTCCAAACATATGAGAACCAGCTGATTACTGCTTCGGCAAACACGGGAAGCGAATATGACATCAAGGAGAATTTCATAGGCCGCTCCGATGCCTGCTACACCAAGATGACACGCTTTTTGGTCGGTTCAGGCATAGTGAAGGACATTCACGAGATTTACGCAATGAGCACGGAAGAGAAATGGAAGGCTTACGACTACTTGAAGGCGCGTATGAATGTCCCGTCAAATCAGGTCAAGGCTTTTTTGCATCTTCCTATAAAACAAGGTTAATCTTTCAGAAATTATTAGTAAATTGCAAACACTAAATTGATATTATTATGGCACTGAACAAAGTTATGCTTATCGGTAACGTTGGAAACGACCCTGAAGTACGTTACCTTGAATCAAATCCTCAGAATCCTTCGGCAAATGCAAAAGTTGCATCCTTCCGTCTTGCAACCACAGAGCGTTTTCGTGACCGCAACGGTGAACTCCGTGAAAACACAGAGTGGCACAACATAGTTGTATGGCGCAATAATGCCGATGTCGTTGAAAAATTCGTCCACAAGGGCAGCCAGGTATATATTGAAGGCAAACTCCGCACGCGTCAGTGGACAGACCAGACCGGGAACAAACGATATACCACCGAGGTAGTAGCAGACAACCTTCAGCTTCTAGGCAAACGCCCGGACGGAGACCAGCAGCAATCCGGCGGCTACCAGTCCCAGCCTGGCGGATATCAGCAATCTGGTGGATATCAGTCACAGCCCAGCGGTTACCAGGGTGGATATCAGCAGCCTGGCGGCACCCAGGCGCAGCCCGGAGGTTACCAGCAGCAGCCCGCGTATCAGGGCGGCTACCCTGCAGCGCCACAAGCCGGCGGCTATTCTGCACCTGCGCCCACTCCCGCGGCCACTACTCCCACTCCCGCAGCGGCTTCTCCCTCAGTTCCGGTTGCGGCGCCGTCATCGGCCCCAGGACTGGCCCCGGCTCCCGCTCAACCGCAGGTTTCCCCGGATTATCAGGGGCCACTGCCGGCGGCCGAGCCTTCAGATGACCTTCCGTTCTAATTGCCCGTGGAGATAACTTGCTGATTATCAATCCGTAACGTGAAAGAGGGTGCTCAAATCGAAGCACCCTCTTTCATGTAATGCGCTGTGTATTAGACAGTTACCTCCACGCGCGAGCTATAGGAGGACGCGGAAGGAGCGGAGTTTGCTAATGGCCCCGTTTTTGTATAACTTTGCACTCAAAGGGAAGTGCCTCAAGGGAATTCCTGCAGGCACCGGACAAACAAAAGGAGGACAACAGTATGAAAGCACTCAGATATCTCACGGCGGCCGCAGTTTTGGCCGCGGTTCTGGCGGGTTGCAGCACCCGCGTGGAGCCTTACAACCGTCAGGGCAAGAATAACCAGGGCCAGGAGCAGCAAAAGCCTCAGGACAAAGAAATTACGCCCACTCCCAACGACACTTGGAAGATCTCCTATGAAGGCCGGAAGGTTGTGGATGGCGCCTACACCGATGAAATCCGCGTAAACAATGTTCCCGCAGGCCAGAAGTACCTTGTGAGCGTTATCAACAGGGCAAACTACGCAACCTATGGCGGAGACCTTGCAGCCTTCTTGAAAAACGAACTGGAGTACAACTCGGACTATGTCTACGAAGGTTCTCCGGAAGTGATTCAGTTCGGGCGGCTGCGTCACGGACAGTGGTATGCATTTGTTATCGGCCTGGACGCAAATAAAAACCTTACCGGCGAATACGCCTCCATAATGTTCAACGTAGAGGAAGAGGAAGCATCGCCGGAATATCTGGAGTGGCTTGGCAACTGGAGCGTGTCTGACGGCCGAATTGAGTATGAGATCAAGGTAAGCCAGATAGAGTCCAACCAGGTGTACCGCATTGACGGATGGGAGGTTAGGAAGGATGCCACCGACTGGGAGCAGATGAACCAGGAGTACCTGGAGGCCTTCTTTGAGCCTTCCAACGGCAGGCTTTACTTTGTGTCGCAGTACATCACCACCTACGACGACGAAAGCCTTGACGGCGCATCCGTAGACGAGCTTTTCCTGGGCCAGATAGACTATGCCGGCCTCACTGAGGAGCAGGGTCTGTACATTGTCCCGGACGAGAACTTTGACCTTGCCTATGCCGAAGCCGACATAGACGACAAGGCCTACGTGAGCCCCTGTGACATAAAGGTGGCGGTAGGAAACGACGAATTTGCAGGTAAATTCTACTGCATGCAGTACGTGTACCAGGAAGTACAGTCCGGGCAGTGGCACGTGTACAACAACGACGTAATCCGCTTCTACGACGACTACGGCGTAATGAAGCCCTTGACAATGACAAGGAAGAGCACCTCCACCGACAAGCCTTCCAGCATCATGAAAAGAAGCGGAAAAATATCTGTTCCCGAAGAAGAAAAGCCGCTCAGGGCAAAGGTGTATCAGCCCCGCTCAGAGCGCAAGGCAAAAGGCGTAGTCAGGGCAAAGTGACCGCGGAAGCCACGGCTTCCAATGCGCCCAAATCCTCTCCAAAGATATCTGCGGAGAGGATTTTTCGTAAAATATTATCGTGGACATAGTGAACGGAGCGGATGCTTCCGAATTGTTACTGGAAGAGGGCTTTGTACAAAAAACTGTAAGCAGGGCCGCAAAAATGCTAACCAAAACAATAGAAAAACGTCTCGTAAACCTGTTTTAAACCACTAACTAATTGAATTGCAAATTCATACAAAAAAGCTTGCAAATAAAATTTTTTTCTTACCTTTACGCCCAATAAACAACAAAACTATTCAATTAACTATGGTTAGAAGCAAGTATTTGCTGGCAGCAGCCGTTGCTGTCGCTGCAGGACTTACAGTTTTTTCCTGCACCAAAAAAGAAGAATCCCAGCAGGAGTCAAAGGTTGGGTTCGCCACCACGGACGCCCAATTCTCCCAGGATGGGAAAGCTACTCTCTCACTTGCCGTATCCCCCGCCGCATCTTCTAAGGTCAGCGTCATCATAGCTGCCGGTTCAGAAGCTCAGGAAGGTTTCACGGCTGTACCCGCAACCGCTCTTTCATTTGAAGGCAGCGTTTCCATTGAAGCCGGCGCAAAAGAAGCCACCGTTGAGGTGAGCGTAGACCTAGCCGCCGTAGAAGATGGCCAGCAGGCCGTACTTACACTCTCTGCCGCAAACGGCGCCACCATCGACGCCCAGAAAGCCACCGCTTACATCAAGGTTGTCAAGGCCGAAGAACCTGAGCAAGTGGATCTTTCCGGCGCATCCGTATGGGGCCTTATCGGCGCATTCAATGAGTGGGCCGGCGACGTAGAGCTCACAAAGACAGCCGATTCCCCTGAAAAGTGGGAGGCCACAGGTGTTGCCCTCAGCGGAGAATTCAAGTTCCGCGGCAACAAGGAGTGGGGCGACTATGACCTTGGCGCATCCGACGCTCTGGTCATCGGCGAGGAACTTGCCCTGGTACACAAGGGCGGCAACATCACCATTGCCGAAGGCACCTACGACATCGTCCTCTATCCCACTGAGCTCAAGGCAGTCATCACCGCCAGCGAGGTTGCTCCGCCGGACACCGGCAGCCTTGACTGGAAAGTGGAGTACAAGGGATGCAACTGGGTTGAAGGCTACTACAGCGAAGGCCAGTTTGAAGTATTTGAAGTAAGCGGCACTGACGGCAGCTACTACTATCCCGTCATCGTTGACCTCTCTGAGGAAAACAGCATTATTGCCGCCCTTCAGTCCGACTTTGAAGGCACCCTCGCCCAGATTCAGGAAGAGGTCACCGCCGCTCTTGAGGAGGAAATGGAGATGTACGACGAAGACCTTGAAGAAGCCATGTACTGGGTTCTCTACAATGAGGAAAATGACGGCTCCGAGATCTATTTCAACGGCCTTCCCGCCGGCAACTATGAGTTTGCCATATTCCCCGTAGACGCCGAAGGCAAAATCACAAAGACATTCAAAGCCTTCCCCTTTGATCACCCCGAAGACGCGCTTGAGCTATATGTCTGGAACGAGCAGTATAACCTCAATTCAGACTGGGGCGCAGAATACGACGGCTGGGATGACGAAGGCAAGACCTTCTGGATAACCGGTAATGCAGCAGGCGCCGCTTATGTATACTGCGAGTGGTACACCGACGACGAAATTGCCGACTACTTTGGCACCGTTGACAATTACATCAACAGCACCGCATCACAGGTTTACGACTACGTGGTTGGAGGTGCCGATCTTGTCGAAGACCTCGGCCTTTCCGAAGTAGCATCTGACGGCAGCTTCGACGCTCTCCTGAGCACATATAGCGAAGACGGCCCCTATAATGTGTACATCGTTGCCTTTGACGCCAGCGGCAATGTGCTTCCAAAATATGGAGTAAGCCTCATTGAGACCGAAGAAGTAATTCCCATCGAATGGGTTGAAAAGACCTCATGGGCCGTGAATTACGACCCCACAGTAGATACCGGTTACGCCGATTATCCCCAGGCCATCGTTGTCACCGCCTGCGATGCCAAGTACTTCGACGTGTCTGTGTTCAAAGCCGGAACCGTTGCAGACTACGGCATTGAAGCCATTGCCGACAACGTTGGCGACTGGGCCTCAACCCTCTCAAGCAACGATATCACCATGGATTACCTTGTAGAGAACGGCTACATGGGCTCTGCAGACACCCTCCCCTTCATCAGTCCTTACAACGGACTTTCAAACGGCCTTGACATCGTTATCCTGGCTTACGATGAAAACGGCAAATTCACAGGCGAATGGTACTCTGAGATTCTCACCGGCTTTGAAGAAACTCCCGTAGAGCCCCTTGAGCTCACCTTCATGCCAGACTGGAGCGTAACCCTGACCGACGGAACCTTTGACGGTAAGTATTCAGACTGCGTTGTCAATGCCCCCGGCATCCTCTGGTATTTCCTTGAAGAAGACACCGATGATGACCTGGATTACTACTATGACGGTTCTATCGAAACTCTTGCAACTTCATACGAGAGCCAGATTGCCCAATACATGAGCCAGGGTTATGCCATGGACGATCTTCTGTATTCGGGCTCCGATCCTCAGGATGAGATCAGAATTTGGAACCCCGGTGTTCAATCCAAGATATACATCGTGGAGTATAACGAGAACGGAAAGGCTACCGGCCGCTACGGTGTTTCAGATGTTTTGACGCCCAGCGAGGTTGTTGCATCCTCTCCGGCAAAGACCCCCGCCGTGAAGAAGGCCGCCATTGCAAAGAAGACAGTCGTAGCGAAGAAGAGCGTAAAGTCTTCTTATGCCAAGGTTGCAAAGAAGGTGCGCATCGCCAACGCCAATGCTCTCCAGCTTAAGAGCAAGGCTCCCGTAGCTGCTGCTCCCAAGCACGGCAAAAAGATTGTCCTTAGCAAATAGCCCGTGGAGGCAATGCGCTTGTACTCAAGCGTTTACGCAAAAAACGTCTGCCTGGTTTCAGGCAGACGTTTTTATTAATCAACTGATAATTACGCGTTTAGCTCCACGCGCATCTTTTCCAAAAAGCACTGCACGGTATTTTCCATAAGGCAGGCTATGGTCATAGGGCCCACACCGCCGGGAACGGGGGTAATTGCAGAGCATTTGGGAGCAACGGCGTCAAAGTCGACGTCTCCGCAGAGCTTTCCGGTTTCCGGGTCACGGTCCATGCCCACATCAATGACCACGGCGCCATCCTTAACCATATCGGCCGTAACCATTTTGGCGCGGCCGGCGGCAACCACAAGGATATCGGCCTCACGGGTGACGGAAGGCATGTCCACGGTGCGGGTATGGCAGATTGTGACGGTGGCGTTGGCGTCCAGTAGCATTTTGGCTACGGGGAGGCCCACAATGTTGCTTCGGCCTATTACAACGGCTCTCTTGCCCTTAGGATCCACGCCGACGGCTTCCAGGAGCTTCATTATGCCGGCAGGGGTGCAGGGGCTCATGTGAGGGGTTTTCTGCCACAATCCGGCAACGTTTCCGGGATGAAAGCCGTCCACGTCCTTTTCACGCGCGATTGCCTCTATTACCTTGGCCTCGGAGATATGCTTCGGGAGGGGAAGCTGCACCAGGATGCCGTCTACGGTGTCATCGGCATTAAGTTCACGCACCTTCTGAAGGAGGGCTTCCTCTGCGGTTTCTTCAGGAAGCACGATGGTGGTGTTCTCTATGCCGCATGCCTCGCAGGCCTTGGCCTTGTTGCGTACGTAAACTACGCTTGCGGGGTCTTCCCCCACCCTTACTACCACAAGGTGCGGTACCCTTCCGTACTTTTCAGGGAACCCGGCCACCTGTTCCCTTATGCTTTCCTTGAGGGTGGCCGATATCTGTTTTCCGTCTATGATTGTCATAAGTCCATGCATAATTCTACCGGACAGTGGTCCGAGCCGAAGATTTCGTTGTGAATTTCCGTAGAGGCTATGCGGCCGCGGAGGGCATCTGAGACTATGAAGTAGTCTATGCGCCAGCCAGCGTTCCTTTCACGGGCGTTCATGCGGTAGCTCCACCAGGAGTACTTGACGTCCGTGGGGTGCTGGAAACGCCATGTGTCCGTGAAGCCTGCGGCAAGAAGGTCCGAGAACTTACCGCGTTCTTCGTCGGAGAAACCGGCGTTGAAATGGTTTGTGGAGGGGTTCTTAAGGTCTATCTCCTCATGGGCCACATTGAGGTCTCCGCAAAAGATTACGGGCTTTGGAAGGGCCTTCAGATAAGACCTTAGGTCGTCTTCCCACTGCATACGGTAATCCAGGCGTTTAAGGCCGTCCTGGGAGTTGGGGACATAGGCGCACACAAGGAAGAAATCCTTGTACTCCAGCGTAATGAGGCGGCCTTCGTGGTCGTGGGCGTCTACGCCCATACCGTAGCGTACGCTGAGCGGAGTGTGCTTAGTGTAAACGGCCGTGCCGGAGTAGCCTTTTTTATCTGCGTAGTTCCAGTAGGACTCATAGCCAAGGAACTCAAGGTCCAGCTGTCCCGCTTGGATCTTGGTTTCCTGCAGGCAGAAGAAGTCGGCGTCCAGTTCCGTGAATATGTCGGCAAAACCTTTGCCTGCCACGGCCCTGAGGCCGTTTACGTTCCAGGAAATGAATTTCAGCATAGTCTATTCCAGGGTCCAGGTGGCACCGTCCTTGGTGTCTTTGACGGTTATGCCGAAGGAGGCAAGGGTGTCGCGGATGCGGTCGCTTTCGGCCCAGTTCTTTTCCTCGCGGGCTTTCTTGCGGGCTTCAAGGACAAGGCCCATAACGCCTTCAAGGGCTTTTTCGGCCTTGCCGGAGGCGCTGGCGTCTTCGTCCTGGAGGCCAAGCACGCCGCCAACAACTTCATCGAAGAGCTGCGCCAGGGCCGCTTTGTCTCCTGCCGAAAGTTTGCCGCCGTTGATGAGTTTCACGGCATCGAAGAGATGTGCTATGGCGATGGGGGTGTTGAGGTCATCGCAGAGGGCTTCCCACACGGCGTCTATGATGGCCTGGACTGATTCAGAGGAGGAGACCCCTTCTGGAGCATTTGCCCGGACATCCCCCTCTGAGACTTGCTTCCACGCCTGCATAAGCTTCTTGTAGCCCTTTTCCGCGGCCTGGAGGGCCTCATTGGAGAAGTCCAGCGTGCTGCGGTAGTGGGCCTGGAGAATGAAGAACCTCACGGTCATGGGGGTGTAGGCCTGGGTGAGCTTTTCATGCTCTCCGGCAAAGAGCTGGGGCAGCGTGATGAAGTTGCCAAGGCTCTTTCCCATCTTCTGGCCGTTGATGGTTATCATATTGTTGTGTACCCAGTAGTGCACGCCGCTGGTGCCGCGGGAGGCCACGTTCTGGGCTATCTCGCACTCATGGTGAGGGAACATAAGGTCCATTCCGCCGCCGTGGATGTCAAACTCATATCCAAGGTATTTCTCACCCATCACGGAGCACTCGAGGTGCCAGCCCGGGAAGCCGTCGCCCCAGGGTGAAGGCCAGCGCATGATATGCTCTGGTTCGGCCTTTTTCCAAAGGGCGAAGTCGTACGGGGCGCGTTTGTCGCCCTGGCCATCCAGGCTGCGGGTGCCTTCAAGGGTTGCCTCCAGGGTTCGGCCGGAAAGGATGCCGTAGTTGTGGTCTCGGTTGTATTTCTTGACATCGAAGTAGATGCTGCCGTTGCTTTCGTAGGCATAACCGGCGGCAAGGATCTTCTTGATGGTCTCTATCTGCTCAATGATGTGTCCGGAGGCGCGGGGTTCGATGGACGGGGACTGGCAGCCAAGGAGGCGCATGGCTTCATGGTAGCGCTCAGTGTAGTACTGCACCACCTCCATGGGCTCCAGCTGCTCAAGGCGGGCCTTCTTCGCTATCTTGTCCTCGCCTTCGTCGGCGTCGTGCTCAAGGTGCCCTACGTCCGTGATGTTGCGGACATAGCGAACCTTGTAGCCCAGGGCCTTCAGGAGGCGGAAAAGGACGTCGTAGGTGACACCGGGGCGCGCATGGCCCAGATGGGCGTCTCCGTAAACGGTGGGGCCGCACACGTACATGCCCACATGACCTTCATGGATGGGCTTGAAGAGTTCCTTGGTGCGGCTTAGCGTATTTGTAAGGTATAATGGTCTCATAGCTTACAAAGATACGCATTTTTGCGGAATTATGGCCGAACTAAAGATTATACCGCAGGCCGATGCTGAGGCCGACGTGTCCGACGTTCTCGAAATTGTCCTGTGACAAAGCAATGTGTTGGCTGTTTCCCGCACCGTCATATATGTCCACGTCCCGGATGGTTCCCAAAAGGTAATACAATCCGGCGCCCACAGAGAAATTCCTTGAGACGCGGAAGTCGTATCCAAGTTCAAACATGTGGCCGAGGGTAAATCCTTTGGCTATTGCAGGAACGGACATAATTTCGGCACGGTCTGTTTCGCCGACAAAGCCGAAAGAATAGTTGAAAAGGAAGGCCTGCTTTCTGGATGGAGTGAGCATGCGCCCTTTAAGGATAGGGCCCACGAACCAGATGTCTATCTGGTCTTTCATATAGCCTTCCCGAATGCTGCCATTTATGACCGCAGACATGGGCATTTCATCTGAGGTGTGGAAATTATGGAACCTGACGCCAATGCCGGCGGATTCGCCAAAGAAATATGAAACTTCGGCCCCATAAGTGAAACTGAATTTCATATTCTTTGCATGCGTTTTTTCCACGTTGCCGAGGTTGTCCGGAATCTTTGCCGTAAGATAGGCCGCGCCGCCGTTTATGGCAGCGTACAGTGCCCCGGTCTCTTTTTTGACGTTCAGCACTTCCGCCAGTTGTATCTGGGGGATTCTGAGGGAGTCGGCGTCACCGGGGCAATAAGCCAGAGCCGCAATCCTATGCCGGGAACTTGCTATGTCCGGTGAAAAGTAATCTGTGATTTTAACCATGTTTGCGCCGGCATCCATGGCCTCTTTCTTCACCTCTTCCAACAATGGAAGGTACTCCGGGCCGATTGCCCTAATTGCCTTCAACGGCACGGCATCCTCCGGCTGTGCGTCCTCCGGCTGAAGGACGGCAATCTCTTCCTCGGGCCCCAGCGGAGCCTTCGCCTTGATAAGGGTGGTGGTTACCTTAGGTGAGCAGGCAGAAAGGGAAAGGATTGCAAGAAAGGCGAATATGACATTTTCCTTACGCATAAATATTGATTATTAGATGTTACAAGTTATACCGCAGGCCGATGCTGAGGCAGAGATTGGACAAGTTTTCGGCGTTTTTCGAGTCAACGTTATGAGACTGCGAGGAGCCATCATTAAGAATCACTTCATAATTCCTCATCGCCCCAACCACATAAGTAAGCGAAGCCCCTATAGAAAAGTTCCTGCCTATGCCAAAATCGTAGCCCAATTCATAAAGACTACCTATACTTCCTCCTCTGATCTTTCCTGATTCATTAACGGCAATACCGGTGTCGTAATAGCCTAGATATCCAAGTCCGAAAGTCACCAAAAAGGCACTATTCCTATCACGACTTAATAAACGATATCTGGCAAAAGGGCCGATGAAATATATACTGATCTGGTCTGAAAGAACGCCGTTTACTGTTTTCCCGCTGTTATCGATTGCTGTAACGGGCATGCTGTCTCCTACCTGAAAGTTCTGGAACTTTGCTCCCACACCAAGGTCTCCGGAGAAGAAGGATGTAACATCTAAACCAAAGTTATATCCGAACCTCATATTCTTTGCATGCTGCTGCATGACAGCCTCATCATACGATGCCATCTTCCCCAGCCTGATTCCAGCACCGCCTTGAAGTGCAATCCGGACAGAGCCGGATTCATATGCCAGGGATGTACTATTCATGACTAATTCGTCCACTGCTTCCTTGGAAAGAGTTGTGGAATCGGCCAGAATTCCGGCGTCATCATCATCCGAAAGCACTACGGCGGCTATCCTGTGCCTTGGAGTACCGATATCAGGCCCCATGTAATTGACAATCTTCAGCATATTGCCGCCTGCCTGACGGGCTTTTTCCTTGCCGATAGTCATGAGAGAGTCATAATCCCGCCCTCTCAGCCGTATTGTTTCCAGCACAAAAGCTTTCCGGGAAACAGTGGCTTCAGGCTGAAGAACAGCAATCTCTTCCTCAGGTTCCAGCGGAGCCTTTGCCTTGATAAGGGTGGTGGTTACCTTAGGCGAACAGCCGACAAGCACCAAAGTGCCAAGAATAACTGAGAGATTGATACTATTTTTCATAACTTAACCCCTTTTCTCCACGCAAATATAATAACATCTTTCACTTTTACCCTCCCCCTAAAAAATTGCATTATTCTTCGACTGCGCCCCTCAGAATTCGCTCAGAATGACAACGGAAGTACAAAAAACAAAAGGGCTAATAATATTTAATAATACGATATGTATTGATTGTATAATCACGACCTTTTTCGGTTTGCTTTTCATCTATGACGTTCCCTTTTGAATCGTATTTATATTCCCATGTCATCTGCACGGAGGAGACTCCATCCTTTTGATTTATCACCTTAATACAATCTCCATGCTCATTATAAAGATATGTTGACACGTCATCTCCTACGACAACCTTGTCTATCAACATTTTATTAGCCCATCCTTCTAGAAAATGAAATACCCTGTGTTCTGTAGGTTTCCAACTAAAGTAATAATCTTCAGCAAATGCTTTGAACATCCCATTGTCTTGATAAAAAATCGGGCCAAAAGAACTGGTAGCATTGTGCCCTTGATATGGATATTTACCATGATACTCTACAAATATAGGATCAACTGAGTCACCTGTATCACTTGTAAAACTTATGGTCATCATATCACCATCAAAAGTATAGTCAGAGATACAATAGGTATCGCCTCTTTTTTGCGTTATTCTTGAAAGATTGGGTATTAAAGATGCACACAAATAAGTCAGTTCCGTTGGAAAAAGCCCAAACGTTATAACATACTTTCCGGGATTATTATACTCATACTCAATAGATTCTTCTTCGGAAATAATGCTTTTTTGAGTTGATTTATCATATTCAAAATACACTGTTTCCTGCTTATTCAACGTTCCGTCAAAATTATAAGTATACCGCGTTTCAAAATTATCACCCTTTACACATGCAAGCGTTCCGTTTCTATTATATGAATAGTAACGGATATCCCATTTATCTAACTTGCCAGAGATATCTTCGGAATAAAGCCCGGTTTCGACTGATTCAATGCCATAATGTATGAAGTTTCTCCTCTCCCACCAGTTAGCATCTTTGGACGGCTGTGAAATCTTCTCACAAGAAAATAGCCCGACAATGGCACCAAGCAATACTATTTTTAAAAATAATCTCATAACTAATAACTAAGTTTCTACAGGCAAATATAATAAACTTCTTTTACTTTTACCCCCCCCCCTAAAAAAATGCATTTTTTCTCCACACCCCCACATGGAAGTGATAAGGTAACATTATTGAACACTGTGCAAAGTTACATAATCATAATCAATTTATCATTTTAAATAGTATTACAATTTCTTTACCTAACATGCTGAATATCAACATTATCCTACAAAACAGATATTACATGCATCGGCCAACATTGTTTTTCACGCTCTTTCTCTTTATTTTTGTATTAGAAGATAATAGATTTCCATAACAAGCACATAAGTATCTCTTCGCAGCAATATCTGGCAGCACTATTTTTATGAAACGGTTCTCATATTACTCTATGACCATAGTAACCTTTGTTGTTTTAAATGGTCTGTTTTCCTGCCGTGGTCACGAAACACGTGGGAAACTCAATCTTGCAGAATCTTTAATGGCAGAGCATCCGGACAGCGCACTAAGTATTCTTATTGATATTGACTCCTCAGTTTTGAGAACCAGACCGATGCAAGCCAAACACGCCTTGCTTCTGTCTATGGCACTTGACAAAAACTATATCGACATAGCAGATGATTCAATAATCTCTATCGCATATAACTACTACCAGAATCACCCTACCAAGCGTGAGAAAATGCTTTCTTTTTATTATTCTGGAGTTGTCAAACAAAATGCGGGAAACACGATAAGAGCAGCTATCGACTTTAATCAAGCACTTAGTCTTGCAAAAGAGCTTAACGACAATCATAACGCTGGTCTGGCCTGTCGACATTTGAGCACAATACATAGCCTCAATAACAATCATCAGGAATCACTTAGGTATTCATATCAAGCGGTTAGTTTCTTTGAATCTTGTGGAGAATCACTCTCTGCTGATTACTCAAGAACAATGTCTGCAATGCAATTATTAAGAGCACAACAATGGGACGAATCTATCAGTATTATTGATGATGTGCTTTCTAGAAACACATTCCAACCACTCATACATAATGCTTTAATGATAAAAGCAGACGCTCTTATTTGGGGAAGGCAAGATTACATCAAGGCCTTAGAATGCATTAATAAAATAACTGTCGGTAAACACTATTCAGACACCCTAATATACTACGGTTATAAAGGGCTTATTAATGCGGCTCTGGGGAGGACCGCAGATTCAAAAGATTGTTTTGATATTGCCCGTTCCTTTATAAGAGATGCCGCAGATACTCTGACATTATATGATCAATTGTCGCGTGCATATAGAATTCAAAATGATTATAAGAATGCCTACAATTTCTTATTAACAGCCACAGACATCCAAAATAAACAAATAATTAAGGTCCTCGGCCAATCCGTTACCGGAGCGATGGAGCAGTGGTACAGAGAATCCTACAATACCCAGAAAGAACGCACAAGGCATAACACTATCATTTATTCCATTCTTGGAGTCCTGCTGCTATTGATTATCATGGGGTTAATCCTATTCGTCAGGAAACTCCACATTGACAGATTACAGGATATGGCCGACATTGAATCCCTGAACAACGACTTGCAGGTTTTAAAAGAAAGGAACGAGCATTTCCGGAAAGCAAGCAACGCCGTTATTATGGATAAAGTCCAGTTCCTGCACCAATTGTCCGACTCATACTTCTCCTGGACAGACGATGCCGTGAAGAAACGCGAAAAAGAAAAAGGCGTTCAAACAAAGGACGAAATCATCTCCCGTTTCAGGCAACAGTTAGGCGAAATGCGTTCCGACAGAAGTTTTGTAAAGTCCCTGGAAGACGCCGTAAACGCATCAAATGACAATCTTATTAATCATTTACGCACCGAATACAAAGACAAACTAAAAGAACTGGACTTCAACATCCTTACCATGATGTATTCCGGCCTTTCCATCAAGAGCATAGCTTTCTACTTCCGCATGACCGAGCCCTCTATCCGCACCCGTAAAACGCGGTACAAGCATCTCTTTGAAGAGTCGAGCTCTCCCCTCTCCGGGAAGTATATCGGCATGATGGGCTGAGATTCTTCGCTTCGCTCAGAATGACAGGAGGGACGCTCAGAGTAAATCCTCAATCTGGCAGGAAAGTGCACGGGACAGACGCAACGTGCTCTCTGCACCGGCATTTTCCAGCGAGCGCTGCCCCTGTTCATAGGAGCGTATAACCCTTAGAGGCACACCGGCAAGTGACGCAAGTTCCTTCTGGGTAAGACCCGCCAACATTCTTTGCCTCTTAAACGGATTCACTTTTACAGCACTTTCCCTAAGCCATTCTTTTGCCACATCTACCGTCTTGGAAAGATCGGCCTCATGAAGAACAGTATACCCATTAAGGAGAGCCTTGGCCGATACTCCCTTCTTATGAAGGGTCTCATAATCCATATTGAGAGACCAGGAAACATACGCCAACGCCCAGCCAGTCCAGTATTCAGGACTTCCCACATCTATATGAGGCAATGCCTCCCGAAGGCCATCACCCGTGCGCCGGGCAACAAGGGACGCAAGTTCAATTCCGGAGAGACCCATATATTTAGGACTGAACTGAAAGAGAGACCGGGCAACTCCGCTACAGAAGAAACGGTAACAGAACTGCTCCAAATCCTGATTACAGGCATTGACGGCATAATCCAGCATGGCGCCCATTGCCTGCATGGAGTCCTCCAAATAACTATTATTGCAAGCCGGGATGTTCATTTGTCCAGTGATCGTCTATAATTTGAGAAAGGTAAACTCCGCCAGTTTCAGGCTCTTCAAGCATTTTAAGATAACCTTCCCTGGCTCTACGGTCTCTTGATACTCTTTTCACATGGTATTCGGAGGCCTGTGCATGATAAGAACACTCTTTCCATATTGAATCAAATGCAAGAGGACTTCTCAGAACAATCTGGATTCCATGGTTTCCAAGACGCATTGCCCGCGACAATTGACCAAGGGTGATTGTGTTGGAAAGGAATGCACGTGCAAACGAAAAATAGGAATCGTCGGCTCTATAGCCTTTTATGATGTCATAGTCCTCATAATTCGGCAGGAAATTATCCATAAGGTACTGCTTGCCTCTGGCTGCAATTGGATAAGAGATATCAAACACCCTGTTCTTGACCAGAATGGCCATCCAATTGAGGATGTTGTATTGTTTGCTGCAAAGGTCCATACAGGAAAGGGATTCAGTATCCAGCCTGTACTGGTTGGCAAAGCCATCACGTCCATCCGGACAAGCCCATTCTTTGGCCAGTTCCAGATTTTCAGTACAATAAAAGCCCAGGCCATAATCATTGTGGGGATTTCCCTCTCCGAACATGGGCACAGATACAAGATATGGCGAACCGTGATATACAATCATAACAAGTAACACTTTAGTGTTACCGCAAAGATAAGTATATTGTTTTAGAATAACAAGAAAAAAGGAGGCAGCCTTGCGGCTGCCTCCTGAATGAATGTCAAGACGGATTAGAGTTCGGCCAGGGCGGCCATGGTATCTGTCTTGGAGCCAACCATGATGTCCTGGTAGCGGCTGAGGCCGGTACCGGCGGGGATCAGGTGGCCGCAGATGACGTTCTCCTTCAGGCCCTCGAGGTTATCAACGCGGGCGCGGATGGCGGCCTCGGAGAGAACCTTGGTGGTTTCCTGGAAGGAAGCGGCGCTGATGAAGGAGCCGGTCTTGAGGGCGGCGCGGGTGATACCCTGCAGCACCTGGGAGGCCGTGGCGGGACGGGCCGGACGGGCGGCGATAAGCTTTGCTCCCTGACGCTCCAGAGAGGAGTTCTCCGAGCGGAGGTCACGGGCGCTGATGATGTCGCCGAGTTCGTAGCGGGCGCTGTCTCCAGCATCCTCAACAAAGTACTTGCCGAAGATGGCGTCGTTGCGGTCCATGAAATCCCACTTGTCCACAAGTTCCTCCGGGAGGAATTCGGTGTCGCCGGGATCGTTGATCTGGACCTTGCGCATCATCTGGCGTACGATGATCTCGAAGTGCTTGTCGTTGATCTTCACACCCTGCAGACGGTACACTGCCTGAATCTCGTTGACAATGTATTCCTGAGCCTTTACGGGGCCAAGGATGGAGAGGATGTCGGTGGGGGAAGTACCGCCGTCGGAGAGGCGTGTACCAGCCTTCACGTAGTCGTTCTCCTGGACCAGGATCTGCTTGGTGGTGGGAACCTCGTAGCGGCACTCCTTGCCGCTGCGGTTCTTCACAATGATCTCACGCTTACCCCTCTTGACCTTGCCCATGATGACCTCACCGTTGATTTCGGAGAGGATTGCAGGGTTGGAAGGAGTACGGGCCTCGAAGAGCTCCGTAACACGCGGCAGACCGCCGGTGATATCGGAAGCCTTGCCGATGGCGCGGGGGATCTTGATGATTACGTCGCCGACCTTCACGGTTTCGCCGTCACTGATCATGATGTGGGCGCCTACCGGCAGGTTGTACTGGCGGAGGATGACGCCCTTGTCATCCACGATGAGCATTTCGGGAGTCTTGGTCTTGTCCTTGCTCTCGATGATAACCTTGTCCGTATTGGTGGCGAATTCATCGGCACTTTCCTCGGAGAAGGTTACGCCTTCAATCATGTTCTCGAAGCGGACGATACCGGCGGTTTCCACGATTGTGGTGGCATTGTAGGCATCCCACTCGCAGATAAGGTCTCCCTTCTTCACGGTGTCTCCGTCCTTGAAGTACAGAGTTGAGCCGTAAGGGATGTCGTACTGGGAGTATGTCATGCCGGTGCGCTCGTCCACAATGCGGAGTTCGGTCATGCGGGATACCACAACGGGGTTCACGCTGCCGTCTTCGTTAACGCGGTCGATGGTGCGGAGTTCCTCGAACTGCAGCTTGCCTTCGTACTTGGAAACGATGGTGTTGTCTGCAACCGAACCGGAAGCGGTACCACCGACGTGGAAGGTACGGAGGGTAAGCTGGGTACCAGGCTCACCGATGGACTGGGCGGCGATGACGCCAACAACCTCACCGGTTTCCACCATGCGGCTTGTGGCAAGGTTACGGCCATAGCACTTGGCGCAAACGCCCTTGCGGGATTCGCAGGTGAGGACGCTGCGGATTTCAACCTGCTCGATGGGAAGGGTATCGATGAGGGCGGCGACATCCTCGCGGATTTCCTCGCCGGCTGCAATGATAAGCTCTCCTGTGAGAGGGTTGAAGATGTCGTGGACGGAAGTACGGCCGAGGATGCGTTCTCCGAGGGATTCCACAACCTCATCCTTGTTCTTGATGGCGGTTGCGATGAGGCCGCGGAGGGTACCGCAGTCTTCCTCGGTGATGATGACGTCGTGGGATACGTCCACAAGACGGCGGGTGAGGTAACCTGCATCAGCGGTCTTGAGGGCGGTATCGGCCAGACCCTTACGGGCACCGTGGGTGGAGATGAAGTACTCCAACACGGTCATTCCTTCCTTAAGGTTGGAAACGATAGGGTTCTCGATGATTTCTGCACCGGCAGCGCCGCTCTTCTGGGGCTTGGCCATAAGGCCACGCATACCGCAGAGCTGCTTGATCTGCTGGGTTGAACCACGGGCTCCGGAATCCAGCATCATGTACACGGGGTTGAAGCCCTGCTGGTCTGCGGAGATCTGCTTCTTAACAACGGCGGTAAGCTGATTGTCGATGGAGGTCCAAAGGTCAATCACCTTGTTGTAACGCTCGTTGTTGGTGATGAAGCCCATTGCGTAGTTGGTCTTGATGTTCTCGACCTCGGAGTAGCCTTTTTCTATGAGGCTGGTCTTCTCCTCAGGCACAAGGACGTCTCCCAGGTTGAAGGAGATACCGGCACGGAAAGCTTGGTCGTAACCAAGGTTCTTGATGTCATCGAGGAACTTTGCGGTGCGGGTGACACCGGTGTGCTTGATGACGTTGGTGATGACGGTACGGAGGGCCTTCTTGCCCAGGACTTCGTTCACGTAGGGAACTTCATCGGGCATGAACTGGTTCACGATGATTCGGCCGGCGGTGGTCTTCACCATCTCATAGCCCTTGGAGAGGTCCTGCTTGTCCTTGGGCAGGCGGACCAGGATGGGGGCGTGCATGTCGATGACCTTGCCGTCGTAGGCGATGATAACTTCCTCGGGGCCGTAGAACCTCTGGCCGTCACCCTTTGCACCGGGACGTTCCTTGGTGATGTAGTAAAGACCCAGGACCATATCCTGTGAAGGAACGGTGATAGGGCTGCCGTTGGCAGGGTTGAGGATGTTTTGGGAACCAAGCATGAGGAGCTGTGCCTCCATGATGGCTGCGTTGCCAAGGGGCAGGTGGATAGCCATCTGGTCACCGTCGAAGTCGGCGTTGAAAGCGGTACAGGCAAGAGGGTGCAGCTGGATGGCCTTACCCTCGATCATGCGGGGCTGGAAAGCCTGGATACCCAGACGGTGCAGGGTAGGTGCACGGTTGAGGAGCACCGGATGACCCTTCATCACGTTCTCAAGGATGTCCCAGATGACGGGATCCCTGCGGTCTACGATCTTCTTCGCGCTCTTTACGGTTTTCACAATGCCGCGCTCAATGAGCTTGCGGATTACGAAAGGCTTGTAAAGCTCTGCGGCCATGAACTTAGGCAGACCGCACTCGTGCATGTTGAGTTCAGGACCTACCACGATAACGGAACGTGCCGAATAGTCTACACGCTTACCCAGGAGGTTCTGACGGAATCGGCCCTGCTTACCCTTGAGGGAGTCGGAGAGGGACTTGAGTGCACGGTTGGAGTCGGACTTGACGGCCGATGACTTCTTGGAGTTGTCGAAGAGGCTGTCCACGGCTTCCTGGAGCATACGTTTCTCATTACGGAGAATCACTTCCGGAGCCTGGATCTGGATGAGCTTCTTGAGACGGTTGTTGCGGATGATTACGCGACGGTAGAGGTCATTGAGGTCCGAGGTTGCGAAGCGGCCGCCATCCAGGGGAACCAGAGGGCGGAGATCCGGAGGAGTCACGGGGATGACCTTCATGATCATCCATTCCGGACGGTTGACGTCCTTGGACTCCTGGAACCACTTGACAACGGACAGGCGCTTGAGGATTTCGGTCTTGCGCTGCTGGGAGCTCTCGGTGTGCATCGCACGGCGGAGCTCACGGCCAAGGGCCTCTACATCAATCTCCTTAAGGAGGTCATAGAGACCTTCGGCACCCATCTTGGCCACGAAATTCATGGTCTCGTCCCATTCTACGCCTTCCTGGGCCTTCTTGCGCTTGAGCTCGGAGATGCGGTCCTGGGCGGCGAAATATTCGTCCTCGGAGAGAAGATCCATCTTCTGGATACGGTATTCCTCGGGGACTTCGTCGGTGGCAAGGAGGCCGGGATTCACCACGATGTATTTCTCGTAGTAAATCACGGATTCCAGCTTCTTGGACGGCACACCCAGAAGGGCGCTTATCTTGTTGGGAGCGCTCTTGAAGTACCAGATATGAGCAACCGGAACGGTGAGGGTGATGTGACCCATGCGCTCACGGCGTACTTTCTTCTCGGTTACTTCCACGCCGCAGCGGTCGCACACGATTCCGCGGTAACGGATTCTCTTATACTTGCCGCAGTAGCACTCGTAGTCCTTGGTAGGGCCGAAGATTTTCTCGCAGAAGAGGCCTTCGCGCTCCGGCTTGTAGGTGCGGTAGTTGACCGTTTCCGGTTTCAGGACCTCTCCGCAGGAACGCTCGGTGATGTCTTCCGGGGAAGCGAGGCTGATGGAAATGCGGGAGAAATTGCTCTTTACCTTGTTTTCCTTATTATTAAAAGCAGGCATAATATCTTACTTTCTTTTTCTTGTCCTTGAGATTAGTCCAGAGTTACCTTGAGGCCAAGGCCGCGGAGTTCATGCAGGAGCACGTTCAGGGATTCGGGGATACCCGGAGTGGGCATGGGATCTCCCTTCACAATGGCCTCGTAGGTCTTTGCCCTGCCGTTGACGTCGTCGGACTTGACGGTGAGGATCTCCTGAAGGGCGTTGGCTGCGCCGTATGCCTCCAGGGCCCACACTTCCATTTCACCGAAACGCTGGCCGCCGAACTGGGCTTTACCGCCAAGAGGCTGCTGGGTAATCAGTGAATAAGGGCCGATTGAACGGGCGTGCATCTTGTCGTCTACCATGTGACCAAGCTTGATCATGTAGATGACACCGACGGTTGCGGGTTGGTCGAACCAGTCACCGGTACCGCCGTCGCGGAGATGTGTTTT
>ODAJ012191592.1_pt1 | contig 60380 bp, 48 predicted proteins | sample 1539241 | NCBI WGS metagenome assembly ODAJ01 (sample SAMN02144231, study PRJEB22623) | gut metagenome | biome: sheep rumen | host: Ovis aries | place: New Zealand | reverse complement strand
ACTACGAACAATCGTACATTACCGCGAAGCGCCAAATCGTAAATAAATCGTACATCGTACATCAATAAATCGTAAATAAACACAGAAAAACCGCCCCAACCGGAGCGGTTTTTCTGTGTTTTATTTGCATATGTCAAAAAAAATCCGTACCTTTGCACCCGAAAAGCAATTAATCGCCTATGGCATAAAACAACAGACAAACAACATACACATGAAACATCATTTACTTCTTAGCCTACGGGCACGATTACTGCTTCTTGCGCTGATGGTAAGCGCAACAACTCTGTTTGCAGAAACCGTCAAGTTGAACGGTCTGTATTATTCGTTGGGAACGACCACAGCACAAGTGGTCAAAGACCAGAGTTCGGACAAGTCCGTTTATAAAGACTACACAACGGTTACTATCCCTGCGTCCGTGACATACAACGGCTATACGTATCCTGTAACGAGTATCGGGACAAGTGCGTTTGAGGCATTGACGAATCTGCAATCCGTGACCCTGCCGACATCTGTCACCACTATCGGAACGGACGCTTTCTACGGCTGCACGAAATTAGGCTCCGTGAACTTGGAAGAAGGTCTGACAACCATCAACCTGCGTGCGTTCTATAACTGCCACCTGACGGAGATCACTGTTCCGAGTACGGTTACATCGATTGGTAATTCCGCTTTCAAGGGCAATCCGACGACCACGATCGTCTGGAAACCTAAAGACTGCTCTATCGGTTCGGACAGCGAGGCACCGTTCTATAGCACCAATTCGCAAGTGACCTCGTTCACGTTTGCGGACGGCGTAGAGGTAGTGCCGGCATATATCTGCAAGAACATGAGCCTGTTGGATACAATCGTGCTTCCGGCTTCGGTCAACAGACTGGGTCAGTATGCTTTCATGAATTGCACGAACCTCAAATCCATCAACTTGCCTGCAACGCAAAAGACACTGCCTGTCAGTTTCTTGGAGGGCTGTACCTCGTTGGAGTCCATTGAACTACCTGCGACTTTGACCACCGTTAGCGCAGATGCTTTCTACGGCTGCATGAAATTGGCGAACGTGAATCTGCACGAAGGACTGACAAGCATCGGCCTGCGTGCGTTCTACAACTGCAAACTGACGGAGATCACTATTCCGAGCACGGTTACATCGATTGGTAATTCCGCTTTCAAGGGCAACCCGACGACCACTATTGTGTGGAAACCGAAGAGCTGTACAATCGGTTCGGATGACAGCGCACCGTTCTATAGCACCAATTCGCAGGTTACTTCTTTCACGTTCGGCGACAGCGTGCAAGTAATTCCGGCGTATTTGTGTAAGTACATGAAAATAGAAAATATTGCTATTCCGGCTACCGTAACCAGCATCGGACAAAGCGCTTTCATGTATTGCACGAACCTGAAGCATTTTGAGTTTCCGCTGGGTATTAAGACCGTGGCAACCAGCGTGTTAGAAGGCTGTACGGCATTGGAGGAAGTGATCATTCCATCCTCTGTGACCACCATCAATCAGGACGCGTTCTATAACTGCTCTGCTTTGCAGGCGATTCGGAATTATGCTTTTACGCCGCAGACGATCACCGAGCGCGCGGTGAATAATGTCAACAAACAGACCTGTATTCTCTATGTGCCGATGGACTACATCGACCTCTATCAAGCCAAAGCGGTCTGGTGCGATTTCATCAATATAATAGGTGTGGCAACCGATTTGCAGTTTGAGGAACAGACGGTGCAAGTAAGTTATCTGAAACAAGACGAATCGCTCCATTACATGGAGGCGCAGAAATGGCAGATCCCGCACGCTCCGCGTATTGAGGGTTTCACGTTCCTCAAATGGCAAGTGCTACCCGGCGATCTGGCGGAGGGAATTGTGCTGCAAGCCGTGTATGAGGCGAATACTCCGACGGAGGCTCCGGCTGTTTATACGAATCCCGCCAACCCTGCACAGAAACTCATCCGTAACGGAAACGTGTATATCCTGAGTAGCGAGAAGGTATATAGCGTCATGGGGCAGGAAGTCAAGTAAAGGTATAGCAACCCTATACGATGAGCAAGTGGCTGAAAGGTCACTTGTTTTCGTTATATGGAATCTTAACAATCGTATACTTTTGCGCTTAGTTGCCCGCACACGACACGCTGACGGGACGCTGACGAGACGATAGACCGACAGGATACCGACGAAATACTGTGCTGAAATCTTAATAATTGGCAATTACAGGAAATCAGGTAAACTTTTCTGCAATTTGTGCTTGCATATGTCAAAAAAAAGTTGTACCTTTGCACTCAAATTGTGCAAATATATCAAACATCAAACAATATGAATATCCTTATTCTTCAAGCTTCACCGAGAGCGAAGGGCAACACCGCCTGGATGGCGGAAGAGTACAAGAACGCAGCAGAGGCTGCAGGTCACAAGGTAACCATCGTCAATGTGGGACACAAGCACATCGCAGGCTGTCTGGCGTGCGAATACTGTCACGGCAAGGGCAACGGCGCGTGCATCCAGAAAGACGACATGCAGGAGCTCTATCCGCTGATGGCGGAGGCGGAAGTATTGGTTCTCGCTGCCCCCATCTATTATTTCACTCTCTGCGCACAGATCCAGGCTCCGATTCAGCGAATGTACAGCGTCAATGCACCGGCTAAAGTAAAGAAGATGGCACTTCTCTGCTCCTCCTATTCGCCGAACGTCTATGACGGTGCTACCGCTGAGTTCCGCGACATCTGCAACTACTGGCACGCAGAGAACACCGGCGTCGTTACCGCCAAAATAGACGAACAGAAGACTGACGCCACCAAGCAGAAAATCGTAGAGTTGGTAGCTAAGTTATAATAACACACCGGCTAACACACCTCTTGGCTATGAAAAATGCGTCCTTTGGGGCGCATTTTTCGATTTAGAGTTAAAAACAAAAGTTTTTTTTGCGTATGTGCAAAATTATTTGTATATTTGCACCGAAAATGCGCTTTATGCGTATATTGGAACCGAATCGAATAAAATTAATATAGAATATGGAATTATCAGAACAAGAACAAGTACGGCGACAGAGTCTGCAGACCATGCGGAACATGGGGATTGACCCCTACCCTGCTGCCGAGTATGAAGTAACAGGACATTCAACCGACATTAAGGCCGATTTTGAGAACTGGGACGGAAAGGAAGTCCGTATTGCCGGACGACTGATGTCGAAACGTATCATGGGCAAAGCCTCGTTCATCGAGATTCAGGACTCCAAGGGTCGTATCCAGGTCTATGTCTCCCGCGATGATATCCAGGCGCCTGTTGCCGAAGGCGAAGAAGCGACTACCATTGAGCAGAAAATGTACAATGTGGTATTCAAGAAACTGCTGGATATCGGCGATTTCATCGGTATCGAGGGCTTCGTTTTCCGCACGCAGATGGGCGAGATAAGCGTTCATGCAAAGAAACTGACGGTGTTGGCGAAGAGCCTTCGTCCGCTGCCTATCGTGAAATACAAAGACGGCGTAGCTTACGACGGATTCAACGACCCGGAGCAGCGTTACCGCCAGCGGTATGTGGACCTCGTGGTCAACGACGGCGTGAAGGATACGTTCCTCAAACGTGCGACGATCCTGCGCACCATGCGTCAGGTCTTTGACGAAGCGGGTTACACCGAAGTAGAGACCCCTATCCTGCAGCAGATTGCCGGAGGTGCTTCGGCCCGTCCGTTCATCACCCATCATAACTCGCTGGACGTGGATATGTACCTCCGTATTGCGACCGAGCTATACCTCAAACGACTGATTGTCGGCGGTTTCGAAGGCGTGTATGAGATCGGACGTAACTTCCGCAACGAAGGCATGGACCGCAGCCACAACCCGGAATTCACCTGCATGGAGCTCTACGTACAATACAAAGACTACAACTGGATGATGGGCTTCACCGAGCAACTGCTGGAGAAAATTGCGATTGCCGTGAACGGCACGACCAAGGTCAAAGTTGGCGAAAACGAGATTGATTTCAAGGCTCCGTACCGCCGTCTGCCGATCCTCGATGCAATCAAAGAGAAGACAGGCCTGGATCTGGCTTCGATGGACGAAGACGCCATCCGCGCAGAGGCAAAGAAACTCGGCGTGGAAGACACCGAGCACATGGGCAAGGGCAAACTGATTGACGAGATCTTCGGCGAGACCTGCGAGGGCACGTTCATCCAGCCGACTTTTATCACCGACTACCCTGTGGAGATGTCGCCACTGACGAAGATGCACCGCTCCAAACCCGGTCTGACCGAGCGATTCGAGCTGATGGTGAACGGCAAAGAACTCGCCAACGCTTACTCCGAGCTGAACGACCCGATTGACCAGTACAACCGTTTCGTGGAGCAGATGAAGCTCGCGGACAAGGGCGATGACGAGGCGATGGTAATCGACCATGACTTCATGCGCGCACTGGAATACGGTATGCCGCCTACCTCCGGTATTGGCATCGGTATCGACCGTCTGGCAATCCTCATGACCGGACAACCGACCATTCAGGAAGTGCTGCTCTTCCCGACCATGCGTCCTGAATAGTTGAGAGTTTAGAGTTCAAAGATGAAAGTTGAAAGTTCTCTATGCAGAAAAAAATAGCTATATTAGGTTCAGGCTCATGGGCTACTGCTCTTGCCAAACTGGCATTGACGACGCAAGAACAGATCAACTGGTATATCCGTCGTCCGGAGATGATCGAGGAATTTATGCTCAAAGGTAAAAACCCGTCTTACCTCTCGGCTGCCAAGTTTGACACTTCGCATATACACTTCTCGTCGGATATCAACGAAATTGTATCCAATTCGGATGTACTGATTCTGGCAATTCCATCCCCTTATGTCAAGCAGTCACTCACCAAGATCAGGCGCAGTATGGGGCGGAAAATCGTCATCTCTGCCGTAAAGGGCATGATCCCCGAGGAGAACACCTTGGTGACCGACTACCTGAACAAGCGTTTCCGTATTCCGCATGAGCAGTTAGCTATCATAGCCGGTCCGTGCCATGCGGAGGAGATTGCGCTGGAACGCTTGTCCTACCTGACAATCGGATGTAAGAAAAGGGAAACCGCCGAACGAGTTGCCCCGATCTTCCAGACCGAATACTGCCGTACTGTTACCAGCACCGATGTCATCGGCTTGGAGTACAGTTCGGTTATGAAGAATATCTACGCTATCGCCGCCGGGATGTGTCAGTCGCTCCATTATGGCGACAACTTTCAGGCGGTGCTACTCTCCAATGCCATCCAGGAGATTCAGCGTTTTGCGTCTGCCATCACTCCGATGCCGCGTAATATAGATGCAAGCGGATATCTGGGAGATGTTTTGGTGACCGCTTATTCCAAATTCTCCCGCAACCGCCAGTTCGGTCAGATGATCGGTATGGGATATTCGGTCAAGGCGGCACAAGTGGAGATGGAGATGGTAGCCGAAGGATATTATGGTACGCAGGCGATACACTTGGCAAACAAGCGCGTTCAAGCGGATATACCTATTGTAGAAGCTGTCTATGACATTTTGTATAATAGGATGTCACCCACGCTCGTGATTAGAGATTTAACTCAAAAATTACACTAATAGAATGAAAATTACATTAACAAATGCTGCAAGTTTTGTACCTGCAGGCAGTTTACAAGAGTTGGCAGCCAAAACGGCTGCTTGCAATGAGTTGTTGGAGAACGGCCAAGGTGCCGGAAACGACTACATTGGTTGGGTTCACCTGCCCTCCTCTATCACGGATGAGTTCTTGGCAGAAGTACAGGCGTCCGCTGATGAACTGCGTCGCCGCTGCGAGGTAGTGATCGTTGCCGGAATCGGAGGTTCATATCTTGGTGCCCGCGCTGTGAATGAGGCGTTGAGTTCGTCTTTTGACGCCTTTGTAGCCAAAGACCGCAAGAACCCGTACGTAGTGTATGCGGGAAATAATATCGGAGAGGATTATCTGGCAGAACTCATGGAGTTCCTCGCTGACAAACAGTTCGGCATCATCAACATCTCCAAGTCCGGTACTACCACCGAGACCGCGTTGGCTTTCCGTCTGCTGAAAACCATGCTGGAGAAACAGGTGGGCAAAGAGGAAGCCAAACATCGCATCGTAGCCGTAACCGACCGCGCGAAAGGAGCGCTCCGTTCGCTGGCTACCAAAGAAGGATACAAGACTTTCGTTATTCCTGACAATGTGGGTGGCCGTTTCTCGGTACTCACACCGGTGGGTCTGCTGCCGATTGCAGTTGCCGGAGGCGATATTAAGGCACTGGTACGCGGCGCACAGGACATGGAGAAAGCTACGGACGTCAAGGTGCCGTTTGCAGAAAACCCTGCATGCCAGTATGCCGCAATGCGTAACGCCCTCTATCAGAACGGAAAGAAGATCGAGATCCTCGTTAACTTCAACCCCAAGCTGCATTATTTCAGCGAGTGGTGGAAACAGCTTTACGGCGAGAGCGAGGGTAAAGACCACAAGGGTATCTTCCCTGCTTCTGTGGACTTCACAACCGACCTGCACTCCATGGGTCAGTGGATCCAGGACGGCGAGCGCACGATCTTCGAGACCGTGATCTCTATCGAGAAAGCCAACAAGACCGTACTCGTACCGACGGACGAGGAGAACCTCGACGGACTCAACTTCCTTGCCGGCAAGCGCGTGGACGAAGTAAACAAGATGGCAGAGTTGGGAACACAACTGGCTCACGTGGACGGTGGTGTGCCCAATATCCATATTTCGTTTGAGAAGATTGACGAGTACAATATCGGTCAGTTCATCTATTTCTTCGAGCGCGGATGCGGTATATCCGGATACATGTTAGGCGTTAATCCGTTCAACCAACCGGGTGTAGAAGCATACAAGAAGAACATGTTCGCGTTGCTCAACAAACCGGGTTATGAGGCAGAGTCAAAGGCTATTCAGGCACGCCTCGCCAAATAAATCAAGAATACAGGAACATGATCAAAAGAAAATCGGCACTCGTCAAAGTGCCGATTTTTGTATCTGTAATCCTATCAGGCGGTCGTACCGTGCACCGAAAGGACGATAATAGACATATATTGCATATTCGTTCTCTGTCTGCCAATAACTGCCTTCCGTCCGCTGGGTGGTGACCGGAGAAGACCCGTTTGTACTTGGCACTTGTGGAATCTTTGGCACAAACCAGTACTGGTAGTCGTATCCGCCTTGTTTGACCAGAGCATTGAGATAATAGCACCGGTGTGCTTCGTCGTATTCCATTCTGTTAGCGGAGCTCATCCGGTTCTCAAACAGATCACCGCCTACATATACAGCGCCGTCCAACCATGGCGCTTTTACCGGCAGCTCCCAATGCACCCACATATATTCGGCTTCGGTCTCCGGATCGTTAGTGCGCTCGGCGTTCACCAAATACTGCCCGTTGGCGTCAAACTCATGGATATACTGTTCCCCGCTTTCGTGCAGTTCGTCGGGCATAAGGAGGGCGTGGTAGTCGTTGTTGAAGAAAGCAATGCGGTCGATATTGGTGCCGGCAAGATAGGTGGAGTAGCTGTCAAAATGACGATACTCGTTACCGCCTTCGAAAATCAGTTCGCGCTTGTTTACGTAACGAAGCCGGTTGCCTTGGATATAAGTCGGCTGAGTCAGGAGCACCGGATTGTCCGTCCGGTTGTTCTGTGTCACTACAATCCTGAACTCATTCGGATCACGTACCCCTAAGGCAGACACATCGGTTTCAATTTCCAGCTGCTGAAATCTGCCGTTGGTCTCGATCTGTGTGTCGTACCGGATAGAGGAAACAATCTGTGCCAATGCCTCCGTCACTACGAAATCCACCTCGCCGATCACTTTATCACGGTTGTTGTCCTCGTATATGCTCAGGCGGTAATAACCGCTTTTGGTCAGTTGCATATCTTCGTTCGGAAAACGGAACCTGTAATGCGTGTACTCGCGGGTGGTATTGACAGAGTGCTCGTAATCGTTAATATCGCCTGTTGTAAATCCCTGCAGATATTCGCTATTCAGAAGATTTTCATTCCATTTCATCAATCCGTCTTTGGTCGATGCGGAACAATCCATCATCTGTACCCTATAGCTGTACATCTTCACATCGTGGCTCATCTCGTCAAAAGATATCAGCAAGCAGTTCTCCTCATCGCTGCCGTCCACTATACCGTCTTTGAGCACTAAGAACGGACGCTCCACACGGATTCTTCCGCCTATAGCGTTGGCGTCGGCTAACAGCTCCGCCTTCAGGGTCTTGATGTGGGGATTAAGAATACGAGTAGAGACCTGAGCTTGCATGCCCAGAACCAACACCATTGTTCCTATTATCAGTCCGATATATCGTCTCATACCTGCCTTGTAATTCGGTTTTCGACTGCAAAATTACAAAAAATATACCATTCTGCAAAATATTTTAACAAAAAATTTGCATATCTCAAAAAAAAGCAGTACCTTTGCACTCGCTTTCGCCAAATGGAACATTGTTAATGGTTCAATGGCTAATGCCTTGCCACTGTGGCTCAGTTGGTAGAGCAACGCATTCGTAATGCGTGGGTCGGCGGTTCGAGTCCGCCCAGTGGCTCAACAAAAAGACTTCCTGTCCGGAAGTCTTTTTTTGTTATAGGATTACTATTCTATGGTTGCCGAAATTACTCCTCTCGCTTTATGCTCGCGCCGATGGCGTTGAGACGGGATTCGATATCTTCGTAGCCACGGTCAATCTGGTCAATATGATCGATGCGCGAGATGCCTTCGGCAGACATCGCTGCAATCAGCATAGCTATACCGGCACGGATATCCGGCGAAGTCATATTATTCGGCTTCAGTTTGCGAGTGTGATCGTGTCCGATGACCACTGCCCTGTGCGGATCGCATAGAATGATCTGCGCTCCCATGTCTATCAGCTTGTCCACAAAGAAAAGACGGGATTCGAACATCTTCTGATGAATGAGGACAGAGCCCTTCGCTTGGGTGGCAACCACCAGAAGAACCGAAAGCAAGTCCGGTGTCAATCCCGGCCATGGCGCGTCTGCCACCGTAAGAATCGATCCGTCGAGGAAGGACTCGATCTGGTAATGCTCTTGTGCCGGAATAACCAAATCGTCACCGTCTTCGTCAATACGGATTCCCAGTCGGCGGAATGCATCAGGAATAATACCAAGATCCCTAATACCTGCCTCTTTGATACGAAGTTCGGAGCCGGTGATGGCAGCCATGCCGATAAACGAACCCACCTCAATCATATCCGGAAGCAGTTTGTGCTGTGCGCCGTGGAGAGACTTGACACCCTCTATGGTCAGGAGATTCGACCCCACTCCGCTGATTTTGGCTCCCATGGCATTGAGCATCCGACATAGTTGCTGGATATAGGGTTCGCAAGCTGCATTGTAGATGGTTGTCGTGCCTTCGGCAAGAACAGATGCCATGACGATATTTGCCGTTCCGGTAACGGAAGCTTCGTCCAAAAGCATATAGGCGCCTTTGAGGTGTCTGCCGTCAAAACGATAGGCGAGCAGACTCTGGTCATACGTGAAAGTAGCACCGAGATTAACCATTCCCTGGAAATGGGTGTCCAGACGGCGGCGGCCGATCTTGTCACCACCGGGTTTGGCATAGGTCACCTCACCCAAACGCGCCAAAAGAGGACCGATAAGCATTACGGACCCCCGCAGTTTGTTGCACTTCTTGAGAAAATCGGTACTACGCAGATATGCAGTGTCAAGATTAGCTGCCGTAAAGGCATACTTGCCTTTGGCGAGTTTCTCCACAGTAACACCCATCGATGCAAGGAGATCGATTAAGTTATTGACATCCAAGATATTAGGGATATGGTCGATAACAACTGTCTCGCGTGTGAGCAAGACTGCGCAAAGGACTTCGAGAGCTTCGTTTTTAGCACCCTGTGGGGTGATGAAACCATGGAGTTTGTGTCCGCCTTCTATTACAAATGTTGCCATAATGCTATTTACGATTTATTCATTTACCATTTGGTCATTTATTGAACCATTTGACCATTATATATAATTCACTTCAGGGTGAATATCTATATTAAATTTCTCTTTGACACTTGCGCTGACTTGTGCGGCAAGAGCGATTATGTCTTCCGGTGTTGCGTTATTGGCATTGACGATAACAAGCGGCTGTTTTGGCCAAACCTGCGCGCCGCCAAGCGTCTTGCCTTTCCACCCGCATTGTTCGATGAGCCAAGCAGCCGGGATCTTGACAAGATTCGAAGATTCAAGGACTTGAGGATTTGAGGATTTGACTTCAAAATGCGGCATGTCGGGGTATTGTTTCAGCAATTCGTCAGCTTGCTCTTCAGGGATGAAGGGATTCATGAAGAAAGAACCGGCAGAACCTGTTTCGCCAACTGTCGGAAGCTTTGCCATGCGGGTTTGAATAATCTCCTCGCGTGTCTTGGACGCATCGCCAGGTTTGACCTTATAAACGACCGAAGTGACAATATATTTGCCTTTTAGTTCATGTTTGAATATGCTGTCCCTATAGCCGAACTGGCACTCTTCATTGGTAAAGACGCGTTCCTCGACGGTCTCGACATCTATGGTATTGACACGCAGAATAACATCCTTTGCCTCAACGCCGTAAGCACCGACGTTCTGCACCGCCGATGCGCCTACTTCGCCCGGAATAAAGCTCAGTTTCTCCAAGCCACAGTACGCCATATCGGTCAGTTGGGCGATGAGATCATCGAGCCTTAGACCATTCTGCGCCTCAACTGTCTCGTCATCAAGGAAACGCGCACGCGCCATGCCTGAGTGCAGGATGACCCCGTTGAAATCACGGGTAAAAAGCAGGTTGGAACCTTGCCCGATATGTAGTATTTGTTCTCCCTTATGCTCTCTAAGTACTTGGCGCAACTCATCCAGCGAATAGTACTCGACGAACAGTTTCGTCTTGACATCCATACCAAAGGTATTGGGGATATTTACCATTTGTTCAATTAACATCTGGGCACTTATTTAGTCTATTGAAACATATTATATACAACAAGCATCCGATGGCATTCTCCAGTCACCGCGTGGCGAGAGACTGACTGTCATCACTTTAGGACCGTCCGGCATGCAGGAACGCTTGAACTGCTGTTGGAAGAAACGGCGCATAAAGACATCCAGCCAGTGGGAAATCGTTTCCTCGGAATAAGTGTCTTCGAACGCTCTGACAGCCATATAAAGGATTTTCTCGCGGGTAAATCCGAAGCGAAGATAATAATACAGGAAAAAGTCATGCAATTCGTAAGAACCTATCTTCTCCTCCGTAAACTGTGCTATCTGTCCATCGTCGGTAGTAGGCAGCAGTTCCGGCGACACAGGTGTATCCACAATGTCGAGCAGGACGCGCCGGATATGTTCGTCAAAGAGATTTTCCGCTGCATAGGTAACGAGGTATCGCACTAATGTCTTTGGTATATCTGCATTGAGTCCGTACATTGACATCTGGTCGCCTGCATAAGTAGCCCACCCCAGTGCCAGTTCGCTCAAATCGCCGGTGCCGACAACAAAACCGTTCATCTGGTTCGCTATGTCCATCAGCACGAGCGTACGAATACGCGCTTGCGCGTTTTCATAGGTAACATCGTGGGTATCAAGATCGTGAGATATATCGGACAAATGCTGGGTTGCCATCTGCGCAATCGGTATTTCCCGGATGGTGATACCAAGCAGTTGCATGAGCTGGAGGGCATTCTCGTGGGTTCGGTCGGAAGTGCCGAATCCGGGCATAGTAACACCTACTACCCGCGTGCGATCGTAACCTAACTGGTCTGCCGCGATGACAGATGAGATGAGAGCGAGTGTGGAGTCCAAGCCTCCGGAGATTCCTATCACTACGGTCTGCGCTTTGGTATGCTCCCAACGACGCATCAATCCTCCTGTCTGGATTGAGAAGACGTCCATACAATATTGGTCTTCGTCGCCTTTCTCCGGTAAGAACGGAGAGGCTGAGAAATGCCGATGGATAGGTTCGGTCAGGTCATTCTCACGCTCTATCGGAGCAACATTAATATGCCGGTAATGCCCCTGTTTATCCTTGGAGAAATTGGTATTCCGCTGCCGGTCGGTACGGAGCCGCTCGACATCTATCTCCTGAATAATCATGGAACTCACGCGTTGGAAGCGGTCTCCCTGCGCTAACATCTCTCCATTTTCGGCAATATAGGTAGAACCGGAGAATACGACATCCGTAGTGCTTTCCCCCACTCCGGAGGAGGTATATACATACCCGCAGTGTACGCGCGCCGACTGCTGGGTGATCATCTGCTGGCGGAACTTATGTTTGCCTACAACGCAGTTGGAAGACGAGAGGTTGAAAATCAGTTCGGCTCCCTGGATTGCCAATTGTGTCGAAGGAGGAAGTGGCGACCACAAGTCCTCGCACACCTCTATACCAAAAGAGAAATGACGGGTAGTGAATAGCAGATCCATTCCGAACGGCACATCGCCACACCAGAGGTCAATAGTCGGAATACGCGGCTCCATGCCGTTAGGCGTACATTCGCGAACGGCTCTGCCGGACGTAAACCAGCGTTTCTCGTAAAACTCGCCGGTGTTAGGCAGATTGATTTTAGGTACAACACCCATCACCTCGCCGTCGGTGAGAACAAAAGCGCAGTTGAAGAGGTCATTGTCCACCTTCAGCGGCGCGCCGATAAGAACGATAATCGTTTTGCCACGGGTGTATGCGCAGACATCTTCCAACGCCGCCATGGCGTTCTGTTGCAACTGCTGGGTGAAGAACAAATCGGCACAAGTGTAGCCGGTAAGAGTCAACTCCGGAAAACAGATGACTTCTACGCCTTCGCGCACTGCTTCGTCGATCTGGCGCTTGACTTCTTCGGCATTGTACGCACAATCTGCTATATGTACCATCGGCACCGCTGCAGCCACTCTCACAAATCCAAAATTGGTATTCATAAAATCAATTATGATTAAATCATTTGCACAAATATATTTTAAGCGTACAAAGTTACTACTTTTTTTGCATATATGCAAATCAAAGTGTTTTTTTTTCAAAAAAGCACAAATATATTTGTATATATCAATTCTTTTGCGTATCTTTGTACGCTAATTGTAACTATAGATGAAAATGAGACGATTTTATTCGCTTTGTCTGGTATTGACAGCAGTTCTTGCAGTCTTTGGAGAAGTGCATATCAGTATTGCAGACCCTGAAAACTGGAGTGCGCAAGATTTGTGGCCGTACGTTGGCCAGACCGTTGTTTTTGACCAGCCGATGGTAGTAACCTCCAATGCTTCGTCGTATAACTATCAGGTGTCTCCCAGACGGATTTTCCAGCCTACCAATCAGGAGTTGCCGGGCACAGCTGCCTATCGGAATCTCATGAGCAAGAACGGCAACGGATACGTGTCGATGTCCGGCGTTAGCGGATATCATCGTTGCGGCGAAAGGGTGTATAACCTGAAGGCGAAAATCAACTCTACTTCGTCCATTAGCTTCATCAGTGGTACATGGCGCGGCAACACGCGTGCCGACTTGGAAAAGGGGATTCCGGATTTAGGCGACTACCGGTTATTGGTGTGTACGATGAATCTGGAATATTATCTGGTAACGGATTTGGGCAACGACAGAGGTCCGTATAACTCCTCCGAACACCAGAAACAACGCACAAAAACCATCAAAGCACTGAGTAAGATCAATGCAGACATATACGGTTTAGTGGAGATTCAGCAAGGGCAAGGCGCGCTGCAAGAAATAGCAGACGACCTGAATGCCAAACTGCCAGGACGCCGCTACACGATTATCAATGACGGCACTTCTGCCAATGGTTCATACACCAAGTCCGGCTATATTTACGATGCCAACAAGGTAGAGCCGGTCGGCAAAATGCTGGAAAACGACGAAGCGGTGAAAGGCCGCAAGAAAATGCTCTGCTTCAAGGAGATAGAGACCGGAGAGACTTTCATCTTCTCCGTCAACCACTTCAAAGCCAAATCAGGAACGGCTTCCGGAGCTGATAGCGACCAAGGCGACGGACAAGGTATTTTCAATGCCACCCGTACGCGGGAAGCCCAATCGGTGGTGGATCATTATGGCAGATACAGAAAGAGTTTGAACGAAAACGACATTCTTGTCATGGGCGACCTGAACGCCTATGCCAAAGAGGATCCGATCAGGGTGTTCGTCAATCATGATTTTATTGATTTGCACCGTGCTTTTCATGCCGACTCGAGTTACAGCTATGTATTCAGCAACACTGCCGGATATTTGGATCATGCCATCTGCAACAACTCGCTTTATCCGCAGATCACCGGCGCAGCCGCTTATACCATCAACTCGGACGAAAATGACGGCTATACGTACGACAAATCGAACGACAACACAATGTTCCGTTCCTCAGACCACGACCCCGTACTGGTGGGACTTAAACTGGACGGCACACTCAGCTATGACCCCTCGCCGGGAATCAACACCTCGGAGATTTTATCCGGTACAGCCGACCAACTGGTGATCAGGAACTGCTACCGCGAAAAAGGAGGCAGCTATTATGCCATTTATACCATCAATGGTCTGAGACTGGCTTTGGAGCCTGTCACTTCGGCAAACCTTGAAGTGGATCTGCCCAAACAATCGGGCGTATATATCTGCTATCTGTATGTGGATAATCAAGTGATTCAACATAAAATCATTGTTCCCTAATGGATTTGTTCTCACAAATAGAAGCGCCGGAACGCGAAGAAATCAAGCGTCTCAGAGAAGAGTTGGAAGATGCCAACTACCGCTATTATGTGCTCTCTCAGCCTACCATGACTGATCGGGATTTTGATGAAAAAATGCATCGGTTGCAAGCCTTGGAAGCACTCTACCCTGACATGTTTGACCCCAAGTCGCCAACGCAACACGTGGGTTCCGATTTAGCCGAAAACCGGAAGACAAAAGAAAAAAGCGGCAAGGCTTTTGAAACGGTTGAGCACAAGTACCCGATGCTTTCGCTGGGCAACACCTACTCGCGCGAAGAGATCGAAGACTGGGTAAGGAAATTGCCGCAAGGTGTTGAGATTGTCTGTGAGTTGAAATACGACGGATTGTCCATCTCGCTGTGGTACGAGCACGGCAGGTTGACCAAAGCCGTGACCCGTGGCGACGGACAGAAAGGGGACAATGTGATTGCAAACATCAAAACCATCAACTCCATTCCATGGAAGATTGAAGGAGCGGATATACCTCCGTTCTTCGAACTAAGAGGCGAAGTGTTGCTTCCGTGGGCGCAGTTCGAGCGGCTGAACAAAGAGCGTGAGGAACAAGAAGAACCACTCTTCGCCAACCCCAGGAATGCCGCTTCCGGCACGCTCAAACTGCAAGACTCAAAAGAAGTGGCGCGACGCGGACTGGAAGCCTATCTGTATTATATGTTAGGCGAAGATTTGCCCGGCAAGACGCATTACGGACGGCTGATGGCCGCCAAGCAGTGGGGATTTAATATCAGCGATGCCATCAAGGTCTGCCACTCGGTGGACGAAGTAATGGCGTATATCGAGTATTGGGATACAGAACGCAAAAAACTGCCGGTCGCTACGGATGGTATTGTGCTCAAAGTGAACGACTTGCAGCAACAAGCGGAATTGGGGTATACCGCAAAATCTCCCCGTTGGGCAATCGCCTATAAGTTCCCTGCCGAGAAACAGCTGACCCTGCTCAAAGCCATTACATATCAGGTCGGCAGAACAGGTATAGTGACGCCTGTAGCGAATCTTGAACCGGTGCAACTCAGTGGAACTACGGTCCAAAGAGCCACATTGCATAACGAGGATTTTATCCGTTCGCTTGACATTCGTCCCGGAGATCGCGTATGGGTGGAGAAAGGCGGTGAGATTATTCCGAAAATTACGGGAAGAGAAGAGCGCCCTATAAGCAGACCTTATGCTGACGTTAAGCAGCTCTTGGATAGCGCCGGATATACCTTTCCGGCCGTCTGTCCCGAATGCGGCACGCCACTTGTCAGAGTGGAAGGCGAAGCCGCTTGGCGATGCCCGAACGAGAAAGGCTGCCCGCCGCAGATGAAGGGCAAGATCGAGCATTTTGTAAGCCGCAAGGCAATGGCAATAGACGGTTTGGGAGAAGAGACGATAGATCTGCTCTTTGAGCAGGGAATACTCCACTCCATAGCAGATCTCTACGACTTGAAACCCGAAGAAATCGCCCGCCAGGAGCGCTTGGGCGAAAAATCGGCACAGAATATCATGGACAGCCTGGAGGCTTCCAAGCAAGTGCCGTGGGAGCGTGTGCTTTTTGCATTAGGCATCCGTATGGTAGGTGAGACAACGGCCAAAAAGATTGCACGCCGTTTCCGCTCGATTGACACTTTGCAATGGGCGACAGCCGAACAACTGTGCGGGATAGAAGATGTCGGGCAGCAGATAGCCGATAATATCATTGCCTATTTTGCCGATATGGACAATCTGCAGATTGTACAGCGCTTGCGTAACGCCGGATTGCAGATGGAAGCCACCGGGGAAGAACCGGAGAACATATCGGATATTCTGGCAGGCAAAAGCATCGTTATATCCGGCGTGTTTGCACAGCACAGCCGCGACGAATACAAGGCGATGATCGAGGCTCACGGCGGCAAGAACACCGGTAGTATTTCGAAGAAAACAAGTTTTGTTCTCGCCGGAGAAAACATGGGGCCTGAGAAGCGTAACAAAGCGGAGGCACTATCTATTCCGATGATTTCGGAAGAAGAGTTTCTGCAGATGATACAAGTGCCAATATAAAAATGCGTAAATGTGAAAATGTAAGAATATGAATAAGATTAATGCATTCATTTTTCGGTTCTTCCAGCGCCGACAACCAAAGCGAACCACTCGTTTTCCGCATTACGACCAAGTGCGGAGCGTGCTGGTGATATACGAGAGCGACATTTTGGAAAGCAACCAGGTCGTAACAGACACTATTCGCCGCCAACTGCTGGCAGACGACAAAGATGTCGTGTTGTTGGGATACGTGCGCAAAAAAGAGATTACCTCTCCCGTACTGCCCCAGAGCCGTGTCTTGGGACAAAGAGACCACAATTTCTTTGACATACCTCGTGCAGAGTTAATCGAATCGCTGCAACGACGCGAGTACGATCTGCTCATCGATTTAACACAGGAACCCGTTATTCCGCTGCAATATATCACCATGTATGCCAAAGCTCAGTTCAAAGCAGGCATGAAGCGCGATAACGGTCTGCTCGATTTCATGATTGAGACCGAGCCGAAGAATAATCCCTTGTTCTTGTTCCAACAAATTATCTATTTCTTAAAACAGATTCAAAGCAATGACTGATAACCGGTTAAAAGGTTTAGGAACGGCATTGATTACGCCGTTTGACAAAGAAGGCAAAGTGGATTATAAAGCCTTGGATAGCCTATTGGAGATACAAATAGATGGTCGTGTGGATTATATCGTAGTGCTGGGAACAACAGGCGAAGCCGTGACCTTGACTCCCGAAGAGCACCGTGCTGTAAGAACGCACATCGTCGAAAAAATAGCAGGCAGAATACCTCTGGTATTAGGTCTCGGCGGCAATAACACCGCTGAAGTGTTACAACGGATCCGTGACTGGAGTGAGGAGTTGAAAAGAGATTATGCCGCAATCCTGTCCGTCTGCCCGTACTACAACAAACCTACACAAGAGGGATTGTTCCGTCATTTTGACGCCATAGCCAAAGCAAGTCCTGTACCGGTTATACTTTATAATGTGCCGGGAAGAACGGGCGTGAATTTACAGCCGGAGACGGTTATGCGTATATACAATGCCAATCCTCATAATATCTGCGGAGTGAAAGAAGCAAGCGGCAATGTAGAGCAGATCAAGCATCTGATTGAACTCTCAAGCCAAACCGGTCTGCTGGTCATTTCGGGCGATGACGGTATTGCGTGCGAATTGATGCAAGCCGGAGCTGCCGGACTGATTTCGGTAGCAAGTAATGCCTTCCCGAAAGAGTTTGGCGCAATCGTCCGGGAGAAGAACGAAGCACTGCAGAAACAGTTTGACGAAACCGTCCGACTGCTTTTCAAAGACGGGAATCCTGCCGGAATAAAGACTGTTTTGGCACAGAAAGGACTGATTGAAAACGAGTTGAGACTTCCCTTGGTGCCATGCAGCGAAGAAGTGCAACAGGCTTTGGCACAGATTTTGAAGCAAGGCAAATAATATGAAACGATTATACGTATTAATAATATGCGTGCCCGCACTCATGTGCACATACGCGCAAGAGAAAATAGAAATGTTTCCGTTTGGTAACATGGATTCGTGGGCTGTAAGGCGTATCAAAGAATCGCTCATTATTGGCGGCGATTACAAGTCCCTGTACATGATTGCACCCAAAGACAGCGTTAATGGCATTAAGCCTGTACCCAAATGGGGCGCTTCGCCTTGGGGAAGCAGTAATGCCTACGCCAAAGTGATGGGCGTGGAGACAGTATCGGTAACGGTCAAACCGGAGAAACGCGGTAGCGGTTACTGCTGTAAAATGCAAACAGAGTTACAGTCTGTCAGTTCGGTAGGACTGGATATTAAGACCCTGGTAACCGGTTCTATTTATACCGGCAGATTAATAGTGGATCCTGTCACACTGGAGTACTCCTCCAAACCCAATTCTGCCATAGATATGGGTGTTCCGTTCAAGAAGCGCCCGAAAGCACTTATTCTGGACTACAAGGCACAGATTATGAATAGCGGAATTGTGTTTGCCAATGCAACCGCTTCGGTAACTAAAAAAAGCGGCAAAGATGCGGGGCAGATTCTGTTGTTTCTACAGCATAGATGGGAAGAAAACGGACATATATACGCTTATCGTGTAGGCACGGCTACAGAGCACATTACCCACTCCACCTCAGGTTGGATTAACAACCACCGGCTGAATATACGTTATGGGGACATTAGCAAACAAAGCGGTTTCCAGCCATGGGAGAAACTGACTAAGACGCAATACCGTGCGCGCAACAAGCAAGGGCGGATGGTATATATCGAGGAGCGAGGTTTCCGTAATGACGTTGAGCCGACGCACATTATTATCATGGTATCTTCCGGTTCTCAAGACCCCTTCTCCGGTTGTCCCGGTAATACTGTGTGGTGCGATAATATCCGCTTGGCATACTAACATGAAATCCGAAGCCATAGCATATAATACATAATACATAACACATAAAAAAGACCCGCCAAAGCGAGTCTTTTTTCTTTTGTAAGAATGTCGTCTTATGCTTTTTTAGCTTTCTCAACGATAACTTTGAAAGCAGCCGGCTGATTCATAGCGAGGTCAGCGAGCACCTTGCGGTTAATGACGATACCTGCACGCTTCAGAGCGCCCATCAACTGGCTATAGCTCAATCCCTCGAGACGAGCGGCAGCGTTGATACGCTGGATCCACAGAGCACGGAAGGTGCGTTTTTTGTTCTTACGATCGCGATAAGCATACTGGAGACCTTTCTCCCAAGTGTTTTTGGCAACTGTCCACACATTTGCGCGTCCACCAAAATTGCCTCGTGTGAGGCTCATGATCTTCTTACGACGGTTGCGCGAAGCAACGTGATTTACTGATCTTGGCATAGTTGTTAAACTTTAGTTTTGGTGGTTAGACAATTAGCGGAGCAGAAGCATCTCGCGTACCGAACGGATGTTAGCCTGGTCAACCAGAGCTACATGGGTCAGATTACGTTTCTGTTTCTTTGTTTTCTTGGTCAGAATGTGACTCTTGAAAGCGTGCTTACGCTTAATTTTACCTGTTCCGGTAAGAGTAAATCTCTTTTTTGCACCGGAATTAGTCTTTACCTTTGGCATTTTGTTAAAAAATTTATTTAGTTAATAATAAGCCCGGCAGGCAGCACATTTAACAAGGTAGGCCTCCGAACTGTTATCTATTTTATTTCTTAGGAGCGAGGAAAAGGATCATTCGTTTACCTTCCAGCTTCGGCATTGCTTCCGGTTTGCCGTACTCTGCCAAATCGTCTGCAAAACGAGCCAGTAACAACTCGCCCTGCTCTTTAAAGACAATAGAGCGGCCACGGAAGAAGACATATGCCTTCACCTTGTTGCCCTCTTGCAGGAAACCTTGTGCATGCTTCAGTTTGAAGTTGTAGTCATGATCATCCGTCTGCGGTCCGAAACGGATTTCCTTGACCTCCATCTTCTTTTGGTTAGCTTTGGCTTCCTTCTCTTTCTTCTTCTTGTCGTATAGGAACTTCTGGTAGTCCACAATGCGGCACACCGGCGGCTCGGCATTGGGAGAAATTTCCACCAAATCCAGATTCATATCGTCAGCAAGGCGTATTGCCTGCTGGTAAGAGTAAATGCCTTGCTCTACATTGTCGCCAACGAGACGCACTTCTCGAACACCCACGATCTTGTCGTTAATACGGTGCGGGTTTTCTTTAATCACACGCCCGCCGCGCGGACGTTTGTTTGGAATAGTTCCTATAGTTTTTTCCTCCTATAAAATAGTTAATAATCAAAAAACGCACAAAATTACTGATAATTTTTGAAATACGCAAATAAAAAGTGTATTTTTTTAGATTTTTCGGCTTTTTGTTGACACAAAAACCCTATTTTATTGTCTGAAAGGTATATAAATTTGCGTAATTCAAAAAAAAGCAGTAATTTTGCATCGTGTTTGAGAAATCAGGCATAATGCTTATTGCAAGCAAAGAAAAGAGTAAAAGTTTTTGGTTGGATACCACTGCACGTGAGTGTCGTGGTATCTTTCTTTTCTCCATTGAATTATGAATTTTTCGATGCCTTCAAAAATCGTTGACTCGAGATAATGTCGATATAATATCGGTTTAATATCGATGCAATACTCACGCAACCGCTACGCTGTAAAATTTTGCATTAAGCGTAGCCGGTTACACAGTATACAGAGGTAAAAAAACAAAAACTCTCAACTCTTTGTAAATTGTTCTGATTTCCATACCAAATAATTTGCATAATTCAAAAAAAAATTGTATCTTTGCACAAAATTTCAAAATCGAAACGTAAAAGCTATGGATTGGAGTGTTCGTTTATCAGGTCAGCTAAAGGATGAATTGATAGTAGGAATGTATTCGGGAAGTATTGCTAATATACCCGATCTGTTTTTAGGTCCCTGCTATGCCGTACAGTTTCTGACCCAAGGAGAATTGCTGGTAGAAGTCAATCAAAACCGCTATTTGCTGCAAGCACCTTGCGGCCATTTTGTGATGACAGACCACCAGACAAGGCTGATAAAAGCTGGTGATGATTGCGAGATATACGGATACGCCTTTGCGCCGCAGTACGGAGAGGAACTGCACCTCAATATTCCCCGTTCCGTATTAGCGCGTCTGTACACACGGCCCGTGTGGGATATTGATAAGGAGAGGATGCAAAGTATCATCCGGTATTTCGAACTCCTCAAAGATGTTATTCCTTCGGGGAACAGACCGGTTATTTCTCATTTAATGCGTTCGTTCCATTATTTTCTGGCTACTGATTTTTCGCAGGATACTTATCAACGCGTTCCCCTCACCCGTGCAGAGGAAATCGCCGGCAGATTTTTGTCAATGGTAGAGAAAGAATGCCGCAACCATCATAATATCGACTGGTATTCGTCCGAAATGTGCCTGACTACCAAATATGTAGCCAATGTGGTAAAACAAGTTACCGGCAAACCTGCCGGCAAATGTATCGACGAAGCAATCATGCGTCAGGCTTGTTCGCTCTTGCAGACCACCCCGCTCTCCATCCAGGAGTTGTCCAATAAATTAGGGTTCAAGAACCAGTCCCATTTCGGTACATTCTTCCGTCGCGAGGCAGGAATAAGTCCCAAAGCGTATAGAATGCAGCACTAACGCCACTCATACTGCAAAGACACTTAATCCACGCCCTTCATAATCTCATCCGTGAGGAGACTGTAAATTGTTCTTTTTTCCCCATCCAATATCTCTTTATGATGAGTTAGTACGGCTTGATCGCGCCTGTTCGCAGGTCCGGTCTGTGCATCTTTGGGCGGTATTGAATGCACCTTGGCTGCCGTTTGGTCAATCAAAGGAAGGAGCACAGAAAACGGGATGGTGGTAGAACTCAGTATTTGCGCCGCATAGCGATACATTAGATTGGTGAAATTATTGGCAAAAACACCTGCCACGTGCAAGCGCTCGCGCTCCTCCTGAGTAGTTTCGTAGATGACAGAACTGAAAGTCTGAGCCAAAGTATAGATGGCTGCCAAATCATCAATATTCTTTCCTTCAATAAAAACGGGAATCGTATTCCAGTTCTCAATAAGCGAATCTTTGGAAAATGTCTGGAAGAAATACAGAATACCGGCATGCGGTTTATCGTCTCCGAAAACAGAGACCGGCATCGAACCGGAAGTGTGCAAGTGTAACGCTTTGGGAGCATTTACGTGGGCGATAACTTCCGCCAATGCATGGTCTGCCACGGCGTAAATATAAACATCCGCCAGAGGCAACATACTACTCCCTGAGAGTATCTCACGAGCATGGATCAGCGGAACCTCAACACCTTTGGTTTGAAACCCGTGTCGCAGGTTTGTTCCTACATTTCCGGCACCAATAATAACTATCTTCATCTATGAATTTCGATTTTTGGCTGCAAAAGTACAAAAAAAATTGCATATGTCAAAAAAAAACACTAAATTTGCACGCTAATTATGAAATACTAACTAAAAAATGAAAATATCTATGGCATCTACACATCAGGCCGGAGCACTTTATAACTCGCTCACGGCAGGCAGCAAGATTATCGGTACGGTAGTGACCGATTCGGATTTTCGTATCGACGGAATAATTGAAGGAGATATTCAATGCAAAGGAAGAGTGGTATTGGGCGACCATGGTATAATAAAGGGTGACCTCACTTGCCAGAATGCCGATATTATGGGTACTATCAATGGTTCTCTGCACGTGGAGAACACGCTCTCTCTTCGCGCTTCGGGTAGCATTACCGGCGATGTCAAGACCAAAGTACTGGTGATCGAGCCGAAAGCACAGTTCAACGGTTCCTGCTCCATGGCACAGGAAGCTCAGCAGACCGAGAATAATGACAAGAAAGAGAAGAAAGCAAGCGACAAGAAGCAGGAAACACCAAAAGTAGAAGCACCGAAAGCAGAGGTTCCAAAAGTGGAGCCGAAGACACTTGCGGAGAAGAAGCGTGAAGAAATAAAAATAGAAAATGACGATGTTATCGCCGTTTTTGACGAACCAGAAATCATTGTAGAAGCATGAGAATCAAGCCATTCAAGGGCATCCGCCCTCCCAAAGACCTGATTGAACAGGTCAGCAGCCGTCCTTACGATGTCCTCAGTTCCCAGGAAGCACGCCAAGAGGCTGCAGGAAACGAGAAATCTCTCTATCACATTATCAAGCCGGAGATCAATTTCCCGGAAGGCACAGACGAGCACGACGAGCGAGTGTACCCGTCTGCTGTAGAGCATTTTAAAATGTTCCGTGAAAAAGGCTGGCTTGTACAAGACGACAAAGAGAAATACTACGTTTATGCGCAGAGTAGCAAGTTGACCGGAACGGAAAAGACCCAATACGGTCTGGTGGTCGGTGCGTGGGTGGAAGACTATATGGAGGGACGAATCAAGAAGCACGAGTTGACCCGCCGCGACAAAGAGGAAGACCGCATGAAACACGTCCGCATTAACAATGCCAACATCGAGCCTGTCTTCTTCGCGTATCCGCATCGCGATGACTTGGACGCCATTATAGCCAAGGTGACAGCCGGAGAACCGGAGTACGATTTTGTGGCCGCCCCTGAGGGATTCAGACATACCTTCTGGGTAATTGACGATCAGCAGACTATTGATCTTATCACCTCCATTGTGGCTGAAATACCGGCTATGTACATAGCAGACGGACACCATCGCAGTGCAGCCGCTGCGTTGGTAGGCAACGAGAAGAAAATGCAAAATCCCCACCACACAGGAGACGAGGAGTACAATTATTTTCTGGCGGTTTGTTTTCCTGACAACCAACTCAATATCATTGACTACAACCGTGTTGTAAAAGATCTGAACGGACTGAGTGAAGAGGAGTTCCTCAAAGCGCTGGAGGAAGATTTCATCGTTTCCCGTTACGAGACTGCCAACGATTTCTCGGAAGTGAGACCCAAAGGTTTGCATAATTTCTCGCTCTACTTGGGTGGCAAGTGGTATTCGCTGACAGCCAAAGAAGGCAGATACGACGACCAGGATCCTATCGGTGTATTGGATGTAACGATTTCGAGCAACCTGATCTTGGATAAGATCTTGGGAATCAAAGACCTGCGTAGCGACAAACGTATTGATTTCGTAGGAGGTATTCGCGGACTGGGTGCACTCAAAGAGCGTGTTGACAGCGGCGAAATGAAAATGGCTTTGGCACTCTACCCTGTGACTATGCAACAGATTATTAACATTGCCGATTCAGGTAATATAATGCCACCCAAGACTACTTGGTTTGAACCCAAACTGAGAAGCGGTCTGGTCATTCACAGCCTGGAGGATTGAATACTGAGTAAGGAGAAATGAATATTTCGTTGAGGAGTATTAAGAATATATTGTTCCTTTGTACTTTGTGCATCGTAGCCTTGTCGGTCACAGGGTGCAGTATTAGCAAGCGCGTAGCGCGGGCGGACAAGAAATTCGCCATCGGGGAATACTATACTGCAGCCGATATCTACAAGAAGTGCTACTCTCAACTCTCGCCTAAAAAACAGCGGGACATGAAGGCGCACGTGGCTTTCCGTCAAGGTGAGTGCTACAGAATACTGAACAGCCCCCGTGCAGCGCAATCATACCAAAATGCTATCCGCTTGAAATACCAGGACAGCATTGTCTATCTTCGTGCCGCACAAGCACTCCAGTACCAAGGCAAATACAAAGAAGCTGTCAAACACTACGAGACATATATGATTTCGCACCCGGATGACTATGTGGCTCGTGCGGGTTTGTACGCCTGCAAGAAGGTAGATGAGTGGAAGAAAGATCCCTCCCGGTACAAGGTTTCGCTCTCGAAAGACTTCAATTATCGCAAAACCGCCAACTTCGCACCGTGCTTTGCGGGAGAAGAAGGTAATGTGCTGGTTTTCACCAGTAACAGACAACTGACAAAAGGAAAGAAGAAGACCAAAAGACCTTCCAACATCACGGGTCAGCAAGTCTTCCAACTCTTCCAGACACGCAAGAACGCTGCCGGCAAATGGGAGGAGATCAAGCAACCTGAAGGGCTCTACAACGAACAGGCCGAAGAGGAGAGCGAGACTGCCCAACAGAGCAACGACTCCACTGCCGGCAAGTCTTCCAAAGGCGGTGCTGCCGAGATGGGAGTCTGCTGTTTTTCTCCTGACGGTAAAACAATGTATTTCACCTACTCCAAAGCTATCAACGGGCAAGATCAGGGCACCAAGATCATGAGTTCACAGCGCGCCAGTGGCGAATGGGGCGAACCTCAGGAAGTGAAACTCTTCCATGACAGCACGATCTCCGTTGCCCACCCGAGTATGTGCCCCACAGGGGATACACTCTATTTTGTGAGCGATGCACCCGGCGGATTTGGAGGCAAGGATATTTGGTTCGTAGAGCTTGATGGTACCGAATGGGGAGTGCCCGAAAACATGGGTCCGCAGATCAACACCACCAACGATGAGATGTTCCCTACCGTTTATGCGGACGGCAGTCTATATTTCTCCTCCAACGGACACCCCGGTTACGGAGGCTTGGATATCTTCCATGCAATAAAAGACACAACAGCAAAAGACTCAACGAAATTCCTGCTCTATAACATGGGCACGCCGCTTAATTCGTCGGGGGACGATTTTGCCATGACTTTCGAAGGGAACTCGCAAAACGGCTACTTTTCCTCCAATAGAGGCGACCGCAAAGGTACCGACCAGATCTATCGGTTCGAGTTGCCGGAGATGGTATTCCTTCTGGAAGGTGCTATCACCGATAATTTTGGTGAAAACCTGTCAGACGGGGCTCTGCGATTAGTGGGTGACGACGGCACAAACACCAAAGTGCAGGTACGCAGAGACGGTACCTTTAAGATCAAACTCAAGAAAGACGTACAGTACGTAATGCTTGCAACGGCACGCGGCTATCTTAACCAGAAGCAGACCGTCACTACCGTTGGCGCCAAAGACAGCAAGACCTACCATCAAGATTTCCAGCTTGCCAGCATCAGCAAGCCCGTAGGAGTGGATAATATCTTCTACGAGTTTGCCAAATGGGAATTGACACCAGAGTCCGAAGGTGGTCTGCAAGCCTTGGTCAAGTTGCTGAACGACAATCCTAACATCACCATTGAACTCTCTGCCCACACGGATATGAAAGGCGACGAGGCGTTCAACAAGACTCTTTCGGAGAAACGTGCCCAATCGGTTTGTAACTATCTGGTGGCACATGGTATAGCACGCGACAGACTATCCCCTGTCGGCTATGGCAAATCCAAGCCTCAGACGGCTGACAAGCAGATAAGCGAAAAGTATAAGTTCATCCCAAAGGGACAAGTTCTCGATGAGGCGTTTATCCTCTCGCTGCCGGAGAAGCAACAGGAGATATGCAACCAGATCAACCGCCGCACGGAGTTTAAGGTCTTGAAGACCACTTATGGAATGTATTGATTAGAAAACGGATATTTTATGCAACAATATTTGGATTTATGCCGACGCGTGCTCAGCGAGGGCTCGATAAAACACGATCGTACCGGAACAGGGACAAAATCCGTGTTTGGACACCAGATGCGTTTTGACTTGGCAGACGGTTTCCCGCTCCTGACAACCAAGAAACTACACCTCAAGTCAATCATCTATGAACTGCTATGGTTCCTGAATGGCGACACGAATGTGCGTTACCTGCAGGAGCACGGTGTCAGGATTTGGAACGAGTGGGCGGATGAAAACGGCGAGTTAGGACCCGTTTATGGTCATCAATGGCGCTCTTGGCCGGACTACGACGGCGGCACGATTGACCAGATTGCACAAGTACTGGACCAGATCAAGCACAACCCAGATAGCCGGCGGATGATTGTCAGTGCATGGAACGTAGCGGAAGTCAACAAGATGGCTCTCCCACCCTGCCACTCGCTGTTCCAGTTCTATGTAGCAGACGGCAAACTGTCGCTTCAACTGTACCAGCGGTCGGCGGATATATTCCTCGGTGTACCGTTTAATATCGCCAGCTACGCGCTTCTTCTGCAAATGATGGCGCAGGTGACGGGACTCAAAGCCGGTACATTCGTACACACTCTGGGCGATGCGCATATCTACCTCAATCATCTGGAGCAGGTCAATCTGCAACTCACTCGTGAGCCACGACCGTTGCCGACGATGAAGATCAATCCGGAGGTGAAGGATATATTCGGTTTCCGGTACGAAGATTTTCAGTTGGAAGGCTATGACCCGCACCCGCACATCGCCGGACAGGTATCCGTCTGACCCAACCCTAAATATCAAATTTCAAATCTCAAACTCCAATGATTTCCATAATAGTAGCCGTTGCTGAGAATAATGCCATAGGCAGAAAGGGCGATTTGTTGTGCCATTTGCCGGAGGATCTGAAACATTTCAAGACCATTACTTCAGGGCACACCGTGATGATGGGTGAGCGCACATTCCTCTCGCTTCCGAAACACCCGTTGCCCAATCGCCGGAATATTGTACTTACAGATGTGAAAGGCAAGACGTTTGAAGGCGCAGAAACCGTCTATTCCATCGATGAAATGATCGCTTCGGCATCGTCCAATGAGACGGAAGAAGCTTTCGTGATAGGCGGCGGAATGGTATATCGCCAGATGATGGACTTTGCCGACAAACTGTATATCACCCATATTCACCACGCATGGGACGATGCCGACACATTTTTTCCGGAGATAGACCCGTCCGTCTGGAAGCAGACAACCGCAGAAGAACATTCGGCAGACGGGAATAACCCTTATAATTACACCTTTGCCGAATATGTCCGCCGCTGATTTTTCGAATATCATCGCCGGTAGTGTATCCATTACCCCGAAGCAGGTTGCCGCTACGATCCAGTTGCTGGACGAGAAGGCAACTATCCCTTTTATTGCGCGGTATAGGAAGGAGAAAACCGGTAGTCTGGACGAGGTGCAAATAGCGGCTGTCGAGAGCGAGTACAAGCGGCTTAAGGAGTTGCTTGACCGCAAAGAGACGATTTTGCGTACTATCGACGAGCAGGGCAAACTCACCCCTGAGTTGCGAAACAGAATCGAACAATGCTGGGTTTCTACCGAGTTGGAAGATATCTACCTACCCTATAAGCCGCACCGCAAGACACGTGCCGATATCGCCATCGAGAAAGGATTACTGCCTCTGGCGGAGCAACTGCTCAAACAGCGGGACGGCAAACTGTCGGCTTCCGAAGAAGACTTGCAGGGGGCACGGGATATTATAGCACAACGCATCGCCGAAGACGAAGCAAGCCGTAATGCCGTCCGGCGCGAGTTCAGCTATTCGGCGATGATCTCCACCAAACCCGTCAAAGACAAATCCGAAACACCGGAGGCACAGAACTATAGGGATTATTTCAATCTCTCGGAGCCGCTCAAGCGCATTTCGTCGCACCGGTTGTTGGCAATCCGGCGCGCCGAGGCAGAGGGTTTTATCCGAGTGGATATATCCCCCGACCAGGAGAAGGCGCTGGACAAACTGGCTTACAAATGGCTCCGGGCGCAGAACGATGCTTCTTATCAAGTGGAGTTGGCGATGGAAGACAGTTACAAGCGTTTGCTCAAACCCTCCATCGAAACGGAGTTTGCGGCACAAAGCAAGGAGAAAGCGGATACAGAAGCCATTCGGATATTCGCCTCCAATCTCCGCCAACTGCTATTGGAATCGCCTCTGGGGCAGAAACGCGTAATGGCTGTTGATCCCGGATTCAGAACCGGCTGCAAGGTGGTTGTACTCTCCGCACAAGGTGACCTGCTGATGCATGATGTAATCTATCTGCACCACGCCGAAGCACTCTCCAGACTGAGCGAGTGGATCAGCAAATATGCGATTGAAGCGGTTGGAATCGGAAACGGTACCGCCGGGCGTGAGAGCGAAGAGATGATCAGGAAGGTAGTGGAGGGGCTGAAATCCAAAGGGGCAAAAGTTCCGCAGATTTTCATGGTGAGCGAAAACGGAGCTTCGGTCTATAGCGCAAGCAAGCTGGCAAGAGAGGAGTTTCCTGACGAAGATGTCACGGTTCGCGGAGCTGTAAGTATTGGCAGAAGACTCATGGATCCGTTGGCAGAACTGGTGAAGATTGATCCCAAGTCAATCGGAGTAGGTCAATACCAGCATGATGTGGACCAGACCCGCCTCAAAGAGAGTTTGCAACAGACGGTTGAGAGTGTGGTCAATGCCGTGGGAGTGGATGTGAACACCGCGAGTCCGTACCTGCTGACCTATATATCCGGTTTAGGCCCCGTAGTGGCGCAGAATATCGTCCAATACAGAGCTGAGAATGGTGCGTTCGCCAACCGCAAAGCACTTCTCAAAGTGCCCAAGATGGGTGCCAAGACCTTTGAGCAGGCGGCGGGATTCTTGCGCGTCAGCAATGGTGACAATCCCTTGGACAACTCTGCCGTACACCCGGAACGGTACGGCTTGGTAGAACAGATGGCACGGGATTTGAAATGCAAGGTAGAGGATCTGATGCGCGATGGAGAGTTGAGAGCCCGGATAGATAAAAACCGCTATCTGAGCGAAGATCTGGGAATGCCGACACTAAACGATATTCTGCACGAACTGGAAAAGCCTTCGCGCGACCCGCGTACACAATTAGAGGAGTTCCATTTCGATGAGTCGGTACACACGATAGACGATCTCAAAGTAGGAATGGTTCTTCCGGGTATAATTACCAACATATCGGCTTTTGGCGCCTTTGTGGACTTGGGTGTGCACAAAGACGGTCTGATACACATCTCCGAGATGGCAGACAGACGCATCCGTGATCCGCAAGAGGTGGTCAAACTGCACGAGAAAGTACAAGTGCGCGTCATAGACGTGGACCGTGCCAGAAGCCGGATACAACTGAGTTTGAAAAATATAAAATGACTAAATCGTAAATATTTTATGGCTGACGACAAAAAGATTATCTTCTCTATGGTGGGCGTAAGCAAGACCTTTGCCCCACAGAAAAAAGTACTGAATAATATATACCTGAGTTTCTTTTATGGAGCCAAGATCGGTATTATCGGTCTGAATGGCAGCGGCAAATCCACGCTGATGAAAATCATCGCCGGCGTAGAGAAAGAGTATCAGGGCGAAGTGGTGTTCTCACCGGGGTATTCGGTGGGGTATCTGGAGCAGGATCCGCAACTTGATCCGTCAAAAACCGTGCGCGAGTGTGTGCAAGAAGGTGTGCAACCGATCATGGATATGCTCAAGGAGTACGACGAGATCAACATGGCTTTTGCCGAACCGGACGCCGATTTCGACAAACTGCTGGCACGGCAGGCGGAGTTGCAAGACAAACTGGACGCCGCTGATGCCTGGAATATTGACCAGAAGCTGGATCGCGCAATGGATGCACTCCGCTGTCCTCCTGACGATGCGAGTGTCACTACCCTTTCCGGAGGTGAACGCCGCCGTGTAGCCCTTTGCCGCCTGCTCCTGCAACAACCGGATATTCTCCTCCTTGACGAGCCGACCAACCACCTCGATGCCGAGTCTATCGACTGGCTGGAGCAACACCTCCAGCAGTACGCCGGTACGGTGATCTGTATCACCCACGACCGCTATTTCCTCGACCATGTGGCAGGTTGGATCCTGGAACTGGATCGCGGCGAAGGAATACCATGGAAGGGCAACTACTCGTCATGGTTGGAGCAGAAGACCACCCGCATGGCACAGGAGGAGAAACAGGCTTCCAAACGCCGTAAGACCCTGGAGCGTGAGCTGGAATGGGTGCGCATGGCGCCCAAAGCCCGTCAAGCCAAGTCCAAAGCCCGTCTGGGAGCCTACGACAAGATGCTTAACGAAGAGCAGAAAGAGCGCGAGGAGAAGCTGGAGATCTTTATCCCCAACGGTCCGCGCTTGGGCAACAAGGTGATCAATGCCGAAGGCGTTGCCAAGGCTTACGGCGACCGCGTGCTCTTCGAAGACCTCAATTTCATGCTGCCGCCTAACGGCATTGTGGGGGTTATAGGTCCAAACGGCGCAGGTAAGACCACCCTCTTCCGCATGATCATGGGCATGGAGAAAGCCGACAAGGGCACCTTCTCCGTCGGCGAGACGGTCAAAGTAGGCTATGTAGATCAGGTGCACTCGAATATCGACCCTAACAAGAGTGTATTCGAGACAATCAGCGGCGGTACAGAGTTCATCCGTGTCGGAGGCAAGGAGGTGAATGCCCGTGCTTATCTGAGCCGGTTCAATTTCACGGGTGCCGACCAGGAGAAGAAATGCGGTGTGTTGTCCGGTGGTGAACGCAACCGTCTTCACCTGGCGCTCACCCTCAAATCCGAAGCCAATGTGCTCCTTCTCGATGAGCCGACCAATGACATCGATGTCAACACCCTGCGTGCACTGGAAGAAGGTCTGGAGAATTTCGCCGGTTGTGCCGTAGTCATCAGCCACGACCGATGGTTCCTTGACCGCATCTGCACCCACATTCTCGCCTACGAAGGCGACAGCAAGGTGTTCTGGTTCGAAGGCTCCTATTCCGACTACGAGGCGAACAAGAAGATGCGCCTCGGCGAGGAGGCTGTCACCCCGCACCGTGTGCGCTATAAGAAACTGATGGAATGATATTCTCTTTTATAATAGGATTACTGCTTGCCGTGCCTCTCCCACCGGCTATCAATGCCGAAACGGGAGAGACTTACGGCGCTGCCTTGACGGCTGACCAGCAGACGATCTATTTCACCGGACTCAAGCGAGCCGACAATCTCGGTCTGGAGGATATTTTCTATTCCACCCGTAACAGTCAAGGCGAATGGTCGCAGGCACGCTTGGTCAAAGGAGTCAATACACCTTACACCAACGAGGCGCCGATGTCCGTATATGGGCGCACAATGCTTCTCTTCAGAGAAGGGCGGATCATGGTGAGCCAAAAGACACGAAACGGCTGGAGTGAGCCTACTCCGCTCTCCTCGGCACTGACGGTAGGCGGCTGGCAAGCGGATGCGATGCTCACCCGTGACGGACAAGCAATGCTCTTCGCAGCCTATCAGCGTGAGGGGAACGATCCCCCAAGTATCAATATCTATGTCTCCGTCCGGGACAGTGCGGGCAAATGGACCAAACCCTTTGGTCTCGGCAGCACTATCAACACACGCTTTACCGAGCGTTCGCCTTATCTGCATCCGGATGGCAAAACGCTTTATTTCTGTTCTGACAGAGAGGGTACTCTCGGCGGACTGGATGTTTGGAAATCAACACGCCTCAATGAAAACTCCTGGACAGAATGGTCGGAACCGGAGAACCTGGGCGAAACAATCAATACGGAGAACTCCGAGTGCTGGTACAAGATCGCCAATGACGGACAAACGGCCATCTTCGCTGTCAAGGGACCGCATACGCACCGCTTGTACGAGATTGCTCTTCCGCAAGACAAACGCCCTGCCCCGGTAGCCTCCATTGCAGGCAGAGTGATCAACGAGAAAGGCGAACCCGTCGATGGCGCAATCATCTGGGAAGATCTGCAATCAGACAAGCGACTCGGACAAATAGTAAACGACCCCGAAGACGGTTCCTACTTCGTGTCTCTGCCTTTGGGCAAGAAATACGGCTACTATGTGGAGCACCCCGATTATTTTCCGTATAGTGCCTCGGTCGATCTCAGCGATGCCGACAGTGCCGTGCTTCTCCGGCGCGATATAGTAATGGTACCCTACTCTTCGCTGATAGGCAAAGACACGGCTATCGTGATCAACAATCTCTTTTTTGAGGTGGACAAAGCCGATATTCTCCCCACTTCCATTCCGGAACTCAAGCGAATGGTGCGCTTGCTCCAATGGCTCGGTGTGGCAGTCGAGATCGAGGGACACACCGACAGCTCCGGTACCGAGGAGTACAACCAGGCGCTCTCGGAGGCGCGGGCAGAAGCCGTCTGCCAAGCCTTGGTGCAGTTAGGTCTCAAGGACTGCAAACTCACCGCACGCGGCTACGGAGAGACACGCCCCATCGCCGATAACGACACCCCAGAAGGACGCCAGCTCAACCGCCGCGTAGCTATACGGTTCTATAAGAAATAAGAGCTGCTATTCCACCGTAACGGATTTGGCAAGATTGCGGGGCTGATCTACATCGCAGCCCTTGACTACGGCAATGTGGTACGCCAGGAGCTGGAGCGGAATAACCGTCAGAAGCGGTGTAAGACATTCCTCTGTCTCCGGCACTTCGATGACATAATCGGCAATCTTCGATACCAGTTCGTCCCCCTCGGTGACAATAGCGATGACTCTACCCTTTCTGGCTTTGATCTCCTGGATATTCGACACCACTTTCTCGTATGTGCCGCAACGCGGTGCCACCACCACAACCGGCATCTCCTGTGAGATCAAGGCTATCGGTCCGTGCTTCATCTCCGCCGCCGGATAACCCTCGGCATGGATATAAGAGATCTCCTTGAGTTTCAAGGCGCCCTCCATCGCCACGGGATAGTTGTAACCGCGGCCGAGATAGATGAAGTTCTGGGCGTAGGTGAACGTCTTGGCAAAATCGGCGATGCGGGCGTCCTGCTCCAAGACACGCGAGATCTTATCGGGTATCTGCCCCAACTCACGCACAACGGCGAGATAGTGGTCTTCGCTCATCGTTCCTTTCTCGCGTCCGATACAGAGCGCGAGCATTGTGAGGGCGGTCACCTGCGCGGTGAAAGCCTTGGTGGAAGCGACACCTATCTCCGGTCCTACGTGGGTATAACAGCCACTGTCCGAGACACGGGGGATCGACGCCCCCACCACATTACAGATCGAGAAGATGAACGCCCCTTTGGATTTGGCAAGCTGGATAGCCGCGAGTGTGTCCGCCGTCTCGCCGGACTGCGAGATGGCGACGACCACATCGTCCTTGTTGATGACCGGCTTGCGATAGCGGAACTCCGAGGAGTACTCCACCTCCACCGGTATCTGAGCGAACTCCTCGATGGCGTACATAGCAATGAGACCGGCGTGCCAGGAGGTACCGCAGGCGGTAATGATAATACGTTTGGCATTCAGAAACCGATCCTTGTTGTCGATAAATCCAGAGAGGGCAATGTTGTCCTGCCGCACGTTGATCCTTCCGCGCATGGAGTCGGTCAGCGTACGCGGCTGCTCAAAGATCTCCTTGAGCATGAAATGCGGATAACCGCCCTTCTCCAGTTGGCTCAACGACAACTCCAGACGTTTGATCTCCGGGGTTTTCTCCACTCCGTTGATAGTAGAGATGTCAATACCTTCGTCCTCTGTACTTTGTCCCTTTGTACTTAACTTCACCACTTCCTCGTCTTCCACATAGATAACCTTGTCCGTGTACTCCACAATCGGCGTGGCATCCGAGGCGATGAAATACTCTTCTTCGCCTATGCCGACCACCAAGGGCGAACCCTTTCGTGCCGCCACCAAGGTATCCGGCTGACGTTTGTCAAGCACTGCTATAGCATAAGCGCCTATCACCTGCTGCAACGCCAGTTGGACAGCCGTTTTCAAATCCACCTGACGGTTGAGTTGGGTATATTCAATGAGTTGGACGAGCACCTCGGTGTCCGTCTCCGACTTGAAAGTGTAGCCCTCCTGCTGCAAGCCGGCTTTGAGGACTGCGTAGTTCTCGATAATACCGTTGTGAATGATAGCGAGGTTCTCGCTCTCCGAGTAATGAGGGTGCGCATTCACCGCGTTCGGCTCTCCGTGCGTCGCCCAACGGGTATGAGCGATACCGATACAGCCGTCTGTATCCTTGTCCGCAGCATATGCTTCCAACTCCGACACCTTGCCTTTCGCTTTATAGACATTCAACTGCCCCTGCCCGTTGATAAGTGCCACACCGGCACTGTCATAACCGCGGTATTCCAACCGATGCAGGCCTTTGATCAAAATCGGGTACGCCTTGCGTTTGCCGATATATCCTACTATTCCACACATAAAGCCATTTACTATTTGGTCATTTACAATTTACGATTTATATACGATTTGAGATTAGCGTTTTTTTTATTCTTGCCAGTGCTTCAATACAATCTTCCCTTGCAGAGAAGGCAGAGAACCGTACAAACCCTTCTCCGGCACTGCCGAATCCTACTCCCGGAGTAGATACTACCTGGCATTGCTGCAAAAGGAAGTCAAAGAATCTCCATGAGTCCCAGCCATAAGGAGCACGACACCAGATATACGGTGCATTTTCTCCGCCATATACGCTCAAACCCGCCTCTTCCAGCTGTGTCTTGATCAGCCGTGCTGTCTGCTTATAATATTCCACATTGGCGCGAGAAGATTTTTTGCCTTCCGGAGTATAGGTAGCCAAAGCCGCCTTCTGCGAGATATACGATGTGCCGTTATACTTGGTGGTCTGACGGCGGAGCCAGAGCGCTTGCAGTCCTGTTTTTTCAGGTACTATAGTGTATCCGCACCTGATAGCGGTAAATCCGGCAGACTTGCTATAACTACGCACCTCTATAGCTACCTCGTCCGCCCCTTCTATCTCATAGATGCTATGAGGTATATCGGGCCGGCTGATGAAGGACTCGTAAGCACCGTCAAAAATGATGACAGAACCATTGGCACGTGCGTAGTCCACCCATTTTTTGAGTTCCTGACGAGTGAGCACAATACCCGTAGGATTGTTTGGAAAACACAGGTAAATTATATCTGCTTTCTCCTCAGGCAGTTGGGGAATAAAATGATTTTCGGCAAGACAGTTCAGATAAGTGATTTCGCGTCCTGCCATAATAGTGGAATCCACATAAGCAGGATAAGCGGGGTTCATAACGGCTACTTTGTTGTCCTTTGCGAAAAGCTCACTTAGATTTCCCAAATCACTGCCGGCTCCGTCACTGATAAAAACCTCGTCAATATTTATATTTACTCCGTAAGGCAGATAATCGTTGTCAATAACGGCTTGGCGCAGCCATTTGTACCCCTGCTCCGGTCCGTACCCCCGGAATGTAGCCTGACAAGCCATCTCGTCCGCCGCTTCATGAATAGCCCGAACTATCACATCCGGCAACGGTAGGGTGACATCGCCTACCCCCAATTTCAGCAATCGCCGTCCCGGATGAGAGGATAAATAAGCCTCTGAGCGGTCAACTATATCCTTGAATAGATATTGCCCCTCCAGATTGCGGTAATATTCGTTCGGTTTCATTGCTACTAAAGATAATATTCGCCCTTAAAAACTGTTGCAGCCGGTCCTGTCATATAGACGGGCTGGTCCGCCCCCTGCCAACAGATCTCCAAGTCTCCTCCCGGCAGATGTACCGTTACATTTCTTCTGGTCAATCCTTTCCGGATAGCGGCTACCACTGTTGCACAGGCTCCTGTACCGCAAGCCATAGTCTCTCCCGTTCCCCGCTCCCAGACACGGAGGTCGATCTCCTCGTCATTGCGCACACAGGCAAACTCCACATTGGTGCCTTCCTTAAAATGCGGATGTCCGGATATCTTGTCTCCAAGCAGATACAATTGTTGGGAAGAAATCATGTATTCGCTGAAAAACACCGCGTGCGGATTACCCATATTAACGTCTATATACTCCCAAGGTGTGGTATCCAGAACCAACGCATTATGGGCAACCACAGGAATTCCCATCTCAACGCAGACTGTCTGCACCTGCCCTTTTTCCACTCTCAGGTCTAACCGGCGAAGCCCTGCGGAGGTGGCTATCACAAGCTGCTTAGAGTCAGCCAAGCCGCTCTCGTACAGATACTTGCCTACACAACGGATAGCATTTCCGCACATCTGCGCTTCCGACCCGTCCGCATTAAACATCCGCATCCTCGCATCCGCACCTTCACAAGGAAGAATAAGCACCAGTCCGTCCGAACCGACACCTGTATGCCGGTCACTTATCCTGCGGGCAAGATCAGGAATATCTGTCTTGGCGATATAAGAACCGGTCTCCCGTGAGAAACAGTCTATATATACATAGTCATTTCCCAGACCGTGCATCTTGACAAACGGTAAGGTATGCATCATCTTCCTGGTTTAATGAATAAACAGCAGTTCTCTGTACTTCGGCAGTGTCCACATCTCGTCATCGACGATCATCTCGAGTGCGTCGGCGTGCTCGCGGATCTGTGCCATGAGCGGCAGCACCGTGTCATGGTAGGCGATCGCCTTGCTTCGTTCGTCCGGCAGGCGGTTGGCTTTGTGCCGTGCGTCGGTCATCTTCTCCACGCCTTCCAGGATAGCACCGGAATGGTTCTCTATCTGGCGGATGATGCTATAGTCCATCTCGTTGAGCGTTGCCGTCTCGTCTGCGCTGAACACCTGTTTGACTGCCAGCACGTTCTGCAGCAGCATGGTCTGGTAGCGCTTGGCGGCAGGCAGCACATGGTTCACTACCAGATCGCCTAATACGCGGCTCTCGATCTGCAGTTTCTTGGCGTAGGTCTCCCATTTGACCTCGCAGCGGCTCTGCAGCTCCGCTTCGCTCAGCACACCCGTTGTGCGGAACATACCGATGCTCGACGGCAGCAGATAGCGGTCGATAACCAGCGGTGCACTCGTCTCGCAGTCCAGACCGCGCTTCCCGGCTTCGGCTTTCCACTCCTCGCTGTAACCGTTTCCGTCAAAGCGGATCGGTTTGCAGGCAACGATATATTTCCTGATCACATCAAACAGCGCGCGCTCTTTGGGTTCGCCTTTCTCTATGCGTCCGTCCACTTCGGCTTTGAACAGGATGAGTTGCTCCGCCACCGCTGCATTCAATGCTAACATCGCCGCCCCGCAGTTGGCGCTCGATCCTACGGCACGGAACTCGAAGCGGTTTCCTGTGAAGGCAAAAGGCGAGGTTCTGTTGCGGTCGGTGTTGTCCAGAAGTATTTCGGGTATATTGGCGACCCCTAATTTCATCTCCTTCTTGGCATTGATGATGATTCCTTTGTCCGCAGAGGCATGTTCCAGTTTGTCCAGCACCTCGGTGATCTGCTTGCCCAAGAAGACGGAGATGATAGCCGGCGGTGCCTCGTTGGCGCCCAGACGGTGCTCGTTGGTCGCACTCACGATAGAGGCTTTGAGCAAGCCGTTATGCCGCTGGACAGCCATCAGCACGTTCACCAGGAACGTGATGAACTGCAGGTTCTGGTAGGGGTTCTTGCCCGGTGCCAGAAGATTGACACCCGTATTGGTTGCCATCGACCAGTTGCAGTGCTTGCCGCTGCCGTTGACGCCCGCATAAGGCTTCTCATGGAGCAGTACGCGGAAATGGTGGCGCTGTGCCACGCGCTCCATAATGCTCATAACGAGCAGGTTATGGTCGTTAGCCAGATTAACATCCTCATAGATAGGCGCCATCTCAAACTGGTTCGGCGCCACCTCGTTATGTCTCGTGCGCACGGGTATGCCTGCGCATAATGCCTCATATTCCAAATCGCGCATGAACGCAAGCACGCGCACGGGTATGGCACCGAAATAGTGGTCCTCCAACTGCTGGCTCTTGGCACTGTCGTGCCCCATGAGGGTGCGTCCCGTGAGCATCAGATCCGGTCGGGCATGGTAGAGCGCCTCGTCCACCAAGAAATACTCCTGCTCCCATCCTAAATTGGCATGCACGTGTTTCACCTGTTTGTCGAAATAGGCGCACACCTCGCGTGCCGCATGGCACAGAGCCGCCGTCGAACGGATAAGCGGCGTCTTGTAATCCAGCGCCTCGCCGGTGTATGCGACAAAGACCGTCGGGATACAGAGCGTGTCGCCTATGAGGAACACCGGACTGGAGGGATCCCACGCCGAGTAACCGCGTGCCTCGAAGGTGTTGCGTATGCCGCCGCTGGGAAACGAAGAAGCGTCCGGTTCCTGCTGGTAGAGCGAGTCGCCGCTGAACTCCTCCAACAGCATGCCGTCCTTGAGCGTGAAGAAAGCGTCGTGCTTCTCCGCCGTACCGCCTGTGAGCGGCTGGAACCAGTGGGTGAAATGCGTGGCACCGCGGTCCATCGCCCATTTGCGGATGCCGATAGCCACGCTGCCGGCTATCTCACGATGGATGGTACGGCCGTTGTCCACGTCGTCGAAAAGCTGCGCCAATACCTGCTCGTCAATATACTCTTTCATCCGCTCGCGTGTGAACACATCGCGGGCAAAATAATCTTTAACCTTGCTATCCTTTGTACATGGTGCGCTATCCCTTTGCACATCAACTTGACGCTCTTTAGCAACTTTTAACGCATCAAAACGAACATTTGCCATACTTTTGAGGTTATTTTTTGTTTTTAATCCGATTAAAATTCAAAATCCGGCACAAAGGTACGACAAATTTTGGACATATGCAAGTGTTCGGGCATTTTTTTTGACGAATAGAATGAAATTCTATCTATTTTGTGCGGATAGATAGCGGCTATGCTTGCATAAGCAGCCACGGTATTATCAAGTTTGATTTCTTTGCGTTGGTTTGATACTCAAAACCATTCGCATCTCGTTCGCATTACGGACGTCTCCGTACCGTCTCTTTCGTATGTCTCTTTCGTATGTCCATTCCCCGGCATTCTATGCCGGCTTTTTGTCCCTTTCGGTGGCATTTCTCGCGCATCTTTGCGCGAGCCTTTCATTGTTCCGTTCTCGCGCATTTTTGCGCGAGCTGTTCTTTCCGTTTAATGTTAGGGTTTAGGGTTTATATTGTTCATTTCTCGCGTATTTTTGCGCGAGCCTTTCATCATCCATTTCTCGCGCATTTTTGCGCGAGCCTTTCATCATCCATTTCTCGCGCATCTTTGCGCGAGCCTTTCATTGTTCCGTTCTCGCGCATTTTTGCGCGAGCTTCCGCCGTAGCCGCCTATATCATACCCTGTTTCCGGGTGACGGGTGACAGGGTGACACCCTCGTTTATAAATCTCACACACACGCGTGGGTGTATATATTTTAGGGAAAGGGTGTCACCCCGTCACCCTGTCACCCCCTTCCTTCTATATTTCTATTGGCGTTTACCTCCTCCAAACCACGCTCGCGCACTACCCATCCCCGCGTCTTGCCATGATTGATCCGCTTGCTTTGGTAGCCCGCTTGCTGGAGTACCATCCTCTTGTCTGTTTGCCATGCTATTTTCTATTTATTCATTTACGATGTACGAATGCCGCTTCCGACGACAAAATTACTGCTTTTATATTTAGCATCGAGGGAAAATTTTACCCTTTTTGTTAATAAAATACTTGATATTGTCTTTTGTGCACAAAAAAACGCCCGCAGCAGTCTGCCTATAGACAAAAAATCCCCACGAAACAAGTCCGTGGGGCTAAAAATCGTAAAAGCCGGTCATGGATTGATGTTTATGAGGATTGCATTTTTCGCCACAAAGATACAAAAATAGAGGATTGTCAGTCCTCTATTTTATCTATATAAATCTCAAGCAATCGGCACTCGCCGGTAGTCGGGCGGAGGGTGATGTCGTTCAGTATTGCCGGCAAAAGCAGCGCTTCGCCTAACTGCAAGCGCTGAACCCGTTCCGTCCCATCCGCCTCAGGCGCCTCCACCTCACAGGCTCCACGGACACACATATAGACCACAAACGAATCCAAGGGGGCATAATCCCGTGCAACAGGTTTGTCAAAACGGATAATATTGGTAGTGAAATAATCCGTGCTGACGATATTAGCCGCCTGATTGCGTTCCGCCTCATGGTGAGAGATAACAGCCGGATCCGCCTGCTCAAAATTCATCACCCGGAGTGCGTGGTCCAGTTTGAGAGGACGTTTCAATCCGTCATTCCCCACCCGATCGTAGTCAAAGAGGCGATAGGTGATATCCGAGTTCTCCTGGATCTCTGCCACAATAGTCCCCCTGTTGAGCGCATGCACCAATCCGGCATGGATCATGACCGCATCCCCCTCCTTGACCGGACGGGTGACAAGGCGCTCTGCCAGAGAGCCATTACGGATGGCATCCCTAATCTGCGCCTCATCCATCGGCGTCTTCCAACCGGCAATAACAGAGGCATTCTCATCCGACGGCATTACATACCACATTTCGGTTTTGCCCATCGACTGCTCCAACTCCCAGGCGTTCTCGTCGTCCGGGTGCACCTGAATAGAGAGGTCGTCTGCCGCGTCAATGAATTTGAACAACAGCGGGAAGGTATTGCCAAAACGCTCATAGACGGCATTGCCCACCAGTTCGTCCATATAAACCTCAAGGAGGTCTGCCAACTCATTTCCCGCCAGAGGTCCGTTGCAGACCTCCGTGGGAAACTTGTCCACGGCAGAGATGAGCCAGCTCTCGCCTACATTCTCGAACTGAGACGGCACATTACTATACCATTTTCTGATTGTCTGTCCTCCCCATAATTTATGGAAGATCCGTGGAGTGAACTTCAAAGGATAGAGACTGTTCAGCATTCGTCGTCAGTTGATGTTACGCAGTTTTTTCTCCCAGTTCCAAGCAGAGAGAAGCACTTCCTCAATCGGTGTCTCGGCTTTCCAGCCAAGCACGGTGTTCGCTTTGTGGGGCTCTGCCCATACCTGCTCTATATCTCCTTCGCGGCGTCCGACAATAGTGTAAGGCAGATTAACACCCGTCACCTTCATAAAGGTGTTGACAATCTCCAGCACACTCAGTCCGCGACCGGTACCGAGGTTGAAGACCTCCACCTGCTCACGGTCTTTGACATTGAGCATTCTGTCAATAGCTTTCACGTGGGCTTTCGCCAGATCCACAACATAGATATAATCGCGGATGCATGAGCCGTCCGGGGTGTTGTAGTCATTACCGAAGATCTTCAGCTCGCTCCGCAAGCCTGCAGCCGTCTGGGTGACAAAGGGCAGAAGATTATTCGGCACGCCATTAGGCAGCTCTCCTATCAAAGCCGAGGGGTGTGCCCCGATCGGATTGAAATAACGGAGAATAGTAGCATGCAGCTGCGGGCAGGCGTGCGCCTGATCGAAGATGATATCCTCGTTGATCTTCTTGGTGTTGCCGTAAGGCGAGAGTGCTTTCTTCAGCGGCGCGGTCTCGTCCACCGGCAAGTGCTCCTTGTCCGGCTGACCATATACGGTACAGGAAGACGAGAAGACGATATTAGGCACCTTGTGCTCGTTCATCAACGACAGGAGGGTAACGAGCGAGAGGATGTTATTGCGATAGTATTTCAGCGGCTCTTGCACCGATTCGCCTACAGCCTTGCTTGCCGCAAAATGTATAACTCCCACGATATCAGGATGCTGTATAAAGACACTATCCATCTGCACATAGTCGCAGCAATCGACATTGAGGAACTCTGGACGACGACCTACAATCTGCTCTATACCGTCCAAGACATCAATATTGGAGTTACTGAGATTGTCCACGATGAGCACCTCATAGCCCTGTTGCATTAACTCTACAACGGTGTGCGAGCCAATATATCCGGCTCCACCGGTAACTAAAATCCGTGCCATATTAGAACAGTTTAGCGGGATAAGCTCCTTGTTTGATAAGATTATTGATTTTCATCACCACTTGCGGACGATCCTCCGAATAGGTGACACCGAACCACTTGGATGGCGTATCGAGCACGCGGCAGGTAGCCTTGCCGGCTTTGATAAGGTCGTTGACGAGTGTGGGGATATAGAACTCGGTCTTCAACTCCTGTCCGTGAGCTGCAAGAAACTCCTTGAAGGCAGCTTCGGTGTACTCGAAATACTCAGGTGTGAATCCCCACATATTCATCGAAACAGGGGTATTCGGTGCCAGTTCGGTGTCCTTGCCGTCCTCGATGAAGACAATCTTATTGCCGACCTCCTCGATATTGGTACGCTCTACGACATCGGTAAGCAAACCGTTCTCGTCCATCGAGCACACGCCACGGCTGACCGAACCGTTCTCGCTCAGGGTGTTCTGTACACGGTAGCCAACCATGCAGTATTGTCCTTTGGTGCCCTCTACCGACTGGAGATAATCAGCCAGGATCTGGAACGACTCACGTCCGTAGAAGTCATCGGCATTGATGACAGCAAACGGCTCTTTGATGATATCTTTAGCCATCAGAACGGCGTGGTTGGTACCCCACGGTTTGGTACGCTCCGGATTACGGGTGTAGCCTTCCGGGATTGTGTCAATCGACTGGAAACATACCTCGCAAGGGATCTTTCCCTCGTACTTGCTGAGCACTACACGGCGGAAGTCATCCTCAAAATCTTTCCGGATAACAAACACCACTTTACCGAAACCGGCACGCATTGCGTCGAAGACGCTGTAGTCCATGATGGTTTCTCCATTCGGGCCCAGACCGTCCAATTGCTTGAGTCCTCCGTAACGGCTACCCATTCCGGCAGCCAAGATAAATAATGTTGGTTTCATATGTATCATTGTTTTATAAATCTGAAATATTCCTGTTATTCATTCACCAGTTCCACTTTGCCACGGATCTTCTTGTGTCTGAACCATAAGCCATAGACCTCCGAGCAGTTGCCGGCAGTGATAAAGGCTTTGATCCTGTTATTACGGATAAAAGCCATGACCGCAGCAAACTCTTCCTGAGTAAGCAGCACCTGTATCTCTATATGTTCTTCTCCGCTATAACCGCCTGTCACATGATACAACGAGCAGCCGCGGATAAGCTCCTCCACGATATACTTGCGTACACGCTCCGGTTCGGGGGTGATGATACAAACGCGTTTGCGCTTGTTGAGCGAGGCAGTGAAGTAATCGACAGCCAAGCCGTTGATCCACGTACCGATGAGTCCGATGATCACCATTCGGAAATCGTTGATAGCAAAAGCTGTGCAGCAGATGACTCCTCCGGCAATCGTGACCGAAGTGCCTATATCCGCGTGCGCGTACTTATTAATAATCTTGGCGAGGATATCCAATCCCCCGGTAGAAGCATTGATGCGGAACATGAAAGCCTGACACGCCGAGAGAAGGAGTACAAAGCACAGCAGGTCAAACCACACATCGCCACTCTGCAAGCCGGAAGCCATGACCGACGAACGGACAGGCTCCAAGACTTCTCCCGCACGGCTCAGGAGATAATAGTTGCCTTGGGAGTCAAAAGGCACTTGTGCACCCGATTGCAGCTGCGCCAGAATGGTGTCATACCCGGCAGCAGAACGGTCAAGAACATGGTGCGTGAAATTGGTATAAGGATAGATACGGTCCAGGAACTGTGTCAGCGGACCGAGAATCATTGCCGTATAGACAGTCTTTGCGCCAAACTCATTGCCGATAAGCAAGAACGCCAACAGCAACAGAAAGGCATTGATACCCATAATGATATACGAGAGGGTATCCGCATTGCCACCTATGACGGTATTGATGATAATACTCAGACCGGAGATTGTTCCGATAATAAGGTGGCTTGGCATAAGGAAATAGTACACCGCAGCGGCACCAAAAGTCATACCGACGGTCATCATCAAAAGCTCCTTATAGAACTTCTTGGTATGGAGTGCATGCCGGAAGTCCAAGAGCAGTTCCTGCCAGTAATTCAAGGTGAAATAAGGTAACATGGTATTATAAATCAGGTGTGTGTATTTTCTTTGATCAACAGACGGGCTGTGCGTCTTGTAGTCTGGCTGAGCAGTATTTCCCGCCCTTGCGTCTCCTGCTCCAAAATCCGGGGTGTAGTGCCGCGGATGGTGAGCAGCGACAGTCCGCCGTTATAATTGAGCGTAAACCTCTCAGCCAGTTCTTCCAGTGCAGCTGCTACATAACGTGTATGATCCACAGAGACGGAGATTGTTACAGCCGACGCCTGAATAAGCGAGACCTTGAGACGGTGACGGTGAATAATCTCGAAGAGCGTATTCAGGCTCTCCTCCAGAACGAAAGCAAAATCCTTCGGACGGACGGTAATCAGCACTTGGTTCTTTCTCCATATATATACCGGCACCTGTATCGGTCCTTTAGCGTCGGCATGAATCTTCGAACCCGGCGCAGAAGGGTCGCCAAAAGGTTTTACATAGAGGGGAATATGCTTGTTCTCCAGCGGGCGGATAGTCTTTGGGTGGATGATCTGTGCGCCGGAGTAACTGAGTTCAACGGCATCGCTGTACCGCAATTCGGGAATCAGCACCGTGTTGGGCACCAGCCTCGGATCAGCGTTAAGGATACCCGGTACATCTTTCCATATCGTCACCGACTCCGCATCCACAAAATTGCCCACTAAAGCAGCCGTATAATCCGATCCCTCGCGTCCGAGCGTGGTACGCAGTCCGTCTTCCGTGCCGCCTATGAAGCCTTGCAGCACGTGCACGCGCTTGGTGCTCTCCTGCAAAGCTTGGCGCAGCAACGCCTGCGAGACGGCGAGATCCACCCGTGCATCGCGATACGTATGATCAGTGCGCAGAAGGCGTGTCATGTCAAGCCGGTCACAATCAATCCCCTGCGAAAGCAGGCAAGCCTGCACGATGGCAGAGGAGATCAGTTCTCCGAGACTCACCAGCTGGTCATAACTAAGGTCATAGTCGGACTTGTCCCAAAGAGAAGGGACAGAACGGAACGGAAGAGTGTCGTGCGGCAGGGAAAGCCTGTCGATGACCGCATCGTGGTAAGCGACGATACTATCCCACTCCCTCTGTGCCAGAACGCGGTCATCCGCCATGAGTGCGTCCAAGACGCGCTCAAGGGCGTTGGTGGTCTTGCCCATTGCCGAAACAACGACAAGTACGTCATCCTCGCAAAGCGAGATGATGCGCGCCACATTGCTGATGCCTTCGCTTGTGGCAACAGAAGCTCCTCCGAATTTGTAAACCTTCATTTTCCTTTTGACTTTGGGTTCTGGCATTGGCTGAGGGCAGATATCCGGGGCATATGTTAGAGATTAGCCATGCGGATGGCGGTGTATGCGCCTTCGACGCCTTTGTTACCAAGTTTGCCTCCGCAGCGGTCAAGCGCCTGCTGGCGGTTGAGGGTGGTGAGGACAGAGAAGATCACCGGCACATTGCCTTGCGCATTGAGGATTGCCACTCCCTGCGTCACGGACTGACACACATAGTCAAAATGCGGCGTATCGCCCTGTATCACGCATCCGATCACTATGATCGCATCGAGGTCAACATACTCGTTGACAGCCTTGGCAGCCGCATACGTCAGTTCAACTGTGCCGGGCACGTGGGTAATGAGAATACCGTCCTCTGCAACCCCGTGTTTGCGGAGTGTATCGACAGCCCCTTGCGCCATGGCAAAGGTGATTTCGCTGTTCCAGTCGGCAACAATAATTGCATAACGCTGATGTTTGAGTACATCAGCGCTAGGCAATTGATTAACATCGTATTGTGATAAATCGGTAGTCATTAGTCACACATTGGCAAGTATTTTTCTACCTCTTGTGCCTCCTGGGTGTTAAAGAACTTGGTCTTAACCGTCTCAAAGACAGTTTTGGCAGCCTCTTTGTTCTCCAGTTTGAGATACACTCTTCCGGCTTTCATCAGCGCCATCGGAGCAATCACATCGTTCTCTCCCTTGGCAGCTTTCTCAAAAGCCTTGGCAGCCTTCTCCAGTTCGCCAAGCTCTACATAGACATCACCCAGACGCATCTGAGCAGCGTCTCCGACCGTGATATCCGATGCAGAGAACTTGTTGAGATACTCGACAGCCTCTTCCATCTGTCCCAACTCGGCGTAGCATACACCGGCGTAGAGTGCAGCAAGCTCTGCCTGCTGGTTGCTGTAGTTGTCTGCCACCTCAAGGAAACCGATAGTATCAGAGTCCTGTACGCCATTAAGGGCTTTTTCGAAGAGCGCTTTGGCTCTGACTGTGTCGCCTTGCATTGCAGCCTGCTCAGCTTGCGCGAAAATCACCTCTGCGGTAGCGTTCTCGTTGCTTGCAGCGATGCGGTTCGGTTTGATCACCCACTGATAGACAGCCATTACTCCGAGTACCACTGCCACTACCACACCGGCGCCGATAGTAATCGCCTTCTGGTGCTCTTCAATCCACTGTCCGGACTGGGACAAAGCCTCGTTTACAGATTCCAATTCCTGGTCTTGTTTGTTTACTTTTTTCTGTGCCATAAATTTATGATATTTTATTATATTTCTACTATTTGGTTTAATATAATCCGATTTCTGTTCTCTAAAAATCGTGCAAAGGTACAACAAATTTTGGACATATGCAAATAAAAAAGGATTTTTTTCTGTTTTTTGTCCACAGATTGCACAGATTTTACTGCGTGACCGTTTCACTGTAAGAACGCTGCGCAAAGTTGAAAAAGGTTGACCTGAGTGCGTTTCATCCAAGTGGTGTAAGCGGATAAATGATATTCGTAATGAATATATTCGCCGCCAGAATAATGAGGTTCATCCAAAAACCTATCCGCAGGAAATCCGTGAACCGGTATCCGCCCGGACCATAGACCATCATATGCGTCGGCGAACCTATCGGCGTAGCAAAACTGCTGCTGACGCTGATCATCAGCGCGATGAGGAAAGTCATCGGTTCGTAGCCCAACTGGACTGCCGCATGGTACATGATAGGAAAGAACATTGCACCGGCTGCCGTATTGGAGATAAACTCCGTGATGAATGTAGCTACCAGGCATACTGCCGTCATCACGACAATGGGGTTCGTGCCGCATATATCCAAAATGCCTGTTGCCATCCGCTCGGCGATACCTGTTTTCTGGATCGCCAGACCTAACACCACCGAACCGGCAAAGACAACCAAGATACTCCAGTCGATGGATTTCATGGCTTGGTTGGGTGTGCAGCAACGGGTGATCACCATCGCCAATGCCGCCAGACAGGCACTCATCAGCAGCGGCATAACGCCCGTGGCAGACAATACCACCATCGCTATCATAATCAGCGCGGAGAGTAGTGTCCTGAAACCTATGTTGATCACTTCGTCGCCGGGTACCAAGCCGTGCGTCTGCGTCAACGCCATGATCTCTTTGATATTGCCGGCAAAGACCAGTTTGTCACCACCCATAATGAACTCATTCTCATCTATCGGCACCGCCACTCCGTCGAAATGGTGCATTCGGATTAACCTGCCGCCGTTCACGTTGATCAGCCCGGCATAACCAAGCGTCTCGCCGATATATTTGCAGGAAGACGGCACCACCATCTCCACCGTATAATCCGTCGTGTCTTCTTGCGTATCATCTGCCGCCTGCCGGTCTGGCAACAGCCGCCGCATGGCAAGGATAGACAGCACGCCTACTGCCAGACAGAAAAGACCCGGAATAGTCGTTGCCAGCACATTCATCTGAATACCCGTCTCCTCGGCATACAGACCGCTGATGATGAGGTTCGGCGGCGTACCGATCAACGTACACACACCGCCCATTCCCGAGGCGTAACTCAGCGGAATCAGCAGCTTCGACGGAGCGATTCCCAGTTTCTTCGACCACATTTTCACAATGCCGATAAACAGGGCGACGACCGTAGTGTTGCTCAGGAACGAACTCAATCCCGCTACCGGCAGCATGAGCCGTACAACTGCATTGCTCCATCGTTTGGGCTGCCCCAACAGGTGCTTCACGATCCATTGCAGCACACCGGTATAGGTCAGACCGGCTACTACCACAAACAGCACTCCCACTACCACCACGGATGACTGGCTGAGTCCCGAGAACGCCTCTTTGGCGTCCAGCACACCCGTGACGTACAGGATTACCGTCGCGCCTAAGAACACCGCATCCGCACGGACTTTGGTAAACAGCATGATGGTAAACAACGCCAGCACGGTCACTATCGTAATCCATGCGTGCAGATTAAATCCTAAAAAAACAAACTCTTCCATCTTTCTATCAGTCTTTTAGTCTATTCATCACCTGTGTCATGCAATGCGCTGCGCCGTAGCCGTCTATCAGGCTTTCCAGCGGCACCCACTCTACCTTCACGCCGGCTTCGCTGAAACGCTGTTGCAGCGTCTCGCTCTGACCGCCTACAGCCATGATATGACGCGGTGCGATAGTCAGATAGTTATTGGCATAGTGCATCTCGTCCTCCGGGTCAATCGGGATAATCTGCATACCCCGCTCACGCAGGAAACCCACAAACGGCGTATCTTCCGCAATAAGGCGGTATTCCTTCTCTCCGGCGGCGCGGGCGTATATGTCGCAGGTCACGTACTCCGGCTCGCCGGGCTGCGCCTCTAACCGGCTACGAACCATCGTGCACAGGTCCCTGTCGATGATATTGAAATACGTATCAAGGTGCATCTGCATCTGCCAGAACTTATGGTCACGAACTACCACCACGGTGTCATGTCCGAACGCGTCTGCCGCCATCACTTGACGGATTCCTTCCCGGTTCGTACGCATGCCGCAGCCGATGAGCGAAATCGTGCCGGCAGGGAAATAATCGCCGCCTTCCAGCCGTCCCTCGCCTTCTATACGCAGCACCGGATCCACTCCTAAATGGTGGTAGCAAACCTCGATGATCTCCGTCTCTGGCGCTCGCTGTGAGGAGTTCATCCGGCAAATAATGTGTCCGCGCGGAGTGGTGATACTCTGGTCCCGCGTGAAATAGAGGTTCATCAGCGGGTTCTGGATATACTGCGCCTCGTAGCCGGTGTTATTGTCCGTGCGGCTCAGTTTGACCGTCGGTTGCAACAAGATACAGCGGATCAGATCGCCCTTGCTCATCGCTTCTATCGTCTGTACCCGGTATGCTTCCGACGCCTCAGCGTCCTCATCGGGAATGGCGGATATATCGTACCGCAACACCTTGGCTGCCAACGCCCGCAGCGTGTCTATCCCTGTCTCGTTCAGGATCTCCTCTACGGTGTGTACGCGGATACCATTCTTCTCCAACAGACGCTTATACTCGCGGTGCTCCGCGGCGGCTTGCTCTACATCGAAATAGTGCTCAAACAGCCCTGCCGAGGGGTGTATCACGCCGTTGAACAACTCTGCACCGGGAGTGTGCATCAAAATATCTCCTGCTTCACTCCACTCTGCCTGCGGGTACGCCATCTCGCCTTTCGGCGCCGGCCGGCAGGACACCATGCACACCGTGCATAGTGTTGCCACTACGAAAAATAATTCTCTTTTCATAACACTCATGCCTTGAGCCATTCGTATTTGGCTACGGAGTAAATCGGCAGGAACGGAATCAGGATCGGAGTCTTCTTCACGTACGCTTGATACTCTGGATCATTGCCGTAAGCGGCGTTCTGACGCAGCTCCAGACGGCGCGCGCCGCTAAACATTACAAATACGATACCTGCATAGCCTATTCCTACTATCAGCCACTGCCACCAATTGAGCCCTGCGCCGATTCCGCTCAGCAGCGCACCCGTCCAGATAGTCACTTCGCCCAAGTAGTTCGGGCAGCGCACCAAACGGTACAGCCCCGTATCGACAAACCGCTTCGGGTTCTTTTTCTTGGCGGCACTCTTCTGCGCGTCGCTGATGCTCTCTAACAAGATGCCGCAAGCTACAACCGCCGCACCTATCCATGCCCACAACTCGCTGTCGTGCGGACCGTTCGCCAGCCGGAAAGCCACCGGACTCACCTGCGCTACATACAGCAGCGCACAGAATAGCCATATCATAATCATCACGCCGGCGGGTTTCTTGTCCGAATGCCCCTCGCCGTAGAGAATCTTACGGTACCCCACCGCCTTGCGTTCGCGCACCAAAAGATACGTACCAAGCCGGATTCCGAAAATCAGCAGCAGCACTAACATCAGCGCTGTCGGAACACTCAGATTAGCGTGATACATCACGCCCATCGTGATTGCTAAAGCGGCTATCCCATAACCGTAACCAAGACTGAAGAAATACACAAAGTATTTCCACCCTATTGCGGACACTGCCATCGCCACCGCAAAAAGAATCAATAAATCCATCATAATTGTATTGTTTTATGTTAATTTGTACTCATATCTTTTTTGTTATTTTTCTAACTTGCAGTTACTTCTTTTGTCTGTGTTTTACCTTCTATAGCTCCATGCTGAGTGGTGTGTCGGAATTTCCGACATACCACATCCTCGGCAGTATGTGCAAATTTTGCACAAACTGATTCTTGCTACAATTCACCTGTCTCGAAGATATTCTTCAGATGCTTGGTGATTACTGATCTATCTACATCAAACAAGGCTGCTATCGCTTTTTGCGAAGCCCAGATGGTCTCATCTTGGTAGAACACCTGCACGCCTTGCGCCTTGCTTCGGCTTGGAAGATCAAAAACTCAGCTGTGGAGTTGCGTATTTGTAGTTGTTTGGACATATATTTGATAACCTGTTATCCGTTGTGTTTTGTGTTAATAGATCCGTGTTTTTATATACCCCTCCATATATAAGTCAAAAAAGACCGAAAATCTATCACCTTCGCGTTCGGCAAGGAGGTTACAAAAGTCGATACCACTCCGCTTAATCGACGAGGTAACTCCTGCCTTCGCTCTCCCCATGCGGAACGCTTTGCTGGTTCCTGTGGGGACCCCAATATATGGACTTTTTTCGTTTTTTTGTTTCAAATCCTATCATGGATTGCCATTTTATAAGGTCAGCACGAAATAAAAATCATGCTTTTAATCCGCCACGAAGTTATATTTTTGTGTTTCGCGGTGAAATAAAACGACGCTTTATGACTCAAACAATTCATTAAACGTCACACAATTAATGAACTCACGCGAATATTCATTATGAGTTAATCCATAAGTGGTAATGAGTATAGGATGGATAGCCATTTTAGGCGAGAGATGTTCCAATAATAGGTTCGAGCGATGGACTAATGTCTTATGATATACCTTACTGACAGTAAACTCCTCGCTATAGAACTTCATTTCGCACATATTCACTATATTATCCTTTCGTTCTATGAGCAGGTCTATCTGCGTTCCTTCTTGTTCGTCGTCACCTGTTACTGCCCACGCGGACTGAGTAGAGGCAACGTTGCCAATCTGCAACGCGCGTTTGATTTGGCTTATATGACGCAAGCACAAGTCCTCGAATGCATATCCACGCCAGGCGTTGATACTTGGAGAAAGTACGTTATTCATCCAGAATTCCTTATCCATGCTGGTCTGACCATCTACAAAACGAAGATAGAAAAGGCAGAAAGGATCTGTCAGTTTATAGTGAGGATTGCGTTTGCTTTCTCCGAAAGGTACATATTTGTCAATGAAGTCACTGGCTATAAGGGCGTCAAGGAGTTTCGTCAAATCACCACTTGTCACAACGTTCATGTGCTCAATGATAGCACTACGGTTGAATCCTTTGCGACGAGTAGCCAGGAAACGCACAATGCGCATCATCTCTCCTGGCTTGGTAAAAACGGATTCGAAGAGGCGCGTAAATTCATTTTGCAAAGGCGCGTTTCGGGCAAAGAAGAGCGAGTCGATATTTTGCGGCAGGCTTTTCTCCGGTGCAAAATAGTTCATATAGTAAGGAATACCACCAAGAATCATGTTGGCCTGCACCATGTCATAACGCGACATACGCAGTCCGCGACTTTTGTAGAACTGTTCGCACTCTGCAAGAGTGAAGGGCGTAAGTTTGATTTCGTAGGTGGTACGACCATAGAGACCGCCGTGGTTGTACACAAGATTGTCTAACATCCAAGAATTAGCACTTCCGCAGACAACAAACATGAGGTTTTTGCGATGGCATGCCCAACCGTTCCAGAAACTCTCCAAAGCTGTGATGAAACCGCTGCGCGGGGTGTCCATCCAAGGGAGTTCGTCAATGAAGACCACTTGGCGTTTACCATTGTCTATCTGCTGCAAATGCATCTCCAACATAAAAAAGGCTTCGAGCCAGTTCTTTGGGCAGTGGCTTTTGCGCATACCTTGAAGTTGTAGAGATTGGTAGAAATGCTGGAGTTGTTTCTTGAGATTATTGGCTTGGCCTTTTTCATCCACTGGGCTGAGGCCAGCATGGCGGAAAGTGATTTTCCCGCTGAGTGCCTCATCCACAAGAAAAGTCTTGCCGACACGGCGACGACCGTAAATTGCCACGAACTCTGCTGTACGGCTGGCATAGAGCCTTTTTAGTTCGCTAATCTCTTTTTTACGTCCTATGATTTCGTTCATATATATATTATTGTTTTATATGCTCCATATATCTCATCATGTCGAGATGGACAGGAAAGTTCTTTCGACCTAAGGCGCATCATATACCCCTCCATATATAAGTCAAAAAAGAGCCCGAATCTATCACCTTAAAAGCAACTTTTTTTATTTTTTTTGCAAAGATCAAAAGCGATAGTGTGTAAAATATATTTTCTTGCAAATAAAATATTGGTATAAGAAATTTTCTGCCTATCCTAGTGACTATATAATGTATTGGATTAGACAGAAAATTACTTCAAATTTATACTAAATACGCATCATATCATGAAAAAATATTTTCAGACATAACCTTATAAAGTATACCTTTTCCTTTGGTTGCAATTGGGAAGGTTTCTATATCCGCATAATTAATATCTTTAACTTTCTCTATATATGGCAAGAACCTTTCGACGGAGAATTCTGTCATTGGATCTTGCTTTAATATGTCTGATAACAAGTGCATTAAAACTTCAAAACCTACCGTTGATTGTAATATATTTTGCGGTTTCGTCATTCCATCGTATTCCCAATACATATAAAGTTCTTTGCGTATAGCAGAAAAATAATAAAAGAGGCAATCTGATATTAAATAATCTTTATCATTTGCATAAAATTCTCTAAAGGGCAAATATTTATTATTTGTTCGTTTCAGAAGTTCTTTTCTAGTACGATATTTGTCGTTTTCCGACTCCCGCAATGACTCACTAATAAAAGAAACTATATTCTTTATCATTGTAGCTTGAGAAAGAGGAGGACTCATTTTCTTTTCATAATTGCCTCCATATAGTTTGATACGGTGATAAAAAGGAGATTTCGGATGACCATTAAGTGCTAATACAACCTCCAATGCTGTTTTATATGGAGTATCATTTGATGATAAGCCGAATAAACTAAGAACCAAATCCTGCGATACTCTTTTTTGTGTTCTATTAATAGTAGAGAATATCATAGCTTGATATTCTAAGCTTCTATCTATAAAATAAGAAACTGCCAACTCTAGATTAAGTAAGTTTTCTAATTTACATTCAAATTTCTTATCTCCTGTTTTATCAATTTCATTCTTGAGACGTTCGATAGCAATCTCTATTCCACGAATGCGATGCTGGCCATCAATAATAGTCACGTATACATCAGCATCAGCGTCCCCTTGCTTGGCACGTTGTATTTGTTCAAGCACTATATCACTTAGTGTAATTTCAATTATTCCGTTATTTTCTTTTTGCTCTTGGATGATGTTTAACGGTAATCCTAAAACTATATTTGTAGGGAATGTCGCCTCGGGATCATTAATGAGAAAATCGGCAATCTTATTTACCCTTGATGGTTCTACAGTTCGTTGCACATGCTCATTATATATTGGTTTTTCTTCTTCATCGTAACCAATAATTAATCTTTCTGTGTAGCGTGTATATTGTAGAATATCACGAATAGAAGCTTTTCCTATAATAAAATCCTGTCCATTTTGACGTACAGGAAATCCTTTAATTCCAACCTTGTCCATGTTTTTTAACTTCTTTTTTTATCATAGAATTATATGACCCATCCTTTAAAGAGTCATTTTCAGAATTTGCAACAATCCAAAAAATCCAAGCAATAATAGTTGCAATTCCTGCAATATACATGCTTCCTTTTATAAAAGTGAAACATACTAATAGAATAACCACTAACAATGTAGTTATTGTTATAATAGAATGACTGATCTTATACTTGGCTTTCGGTATAATTAGATGTAAAAATATAGATAGTGCTGCAGGTACTAATATAGCGATAGCGTACGTCATTATACTTTGCGCTATCGCCGATTCTGTTATCTTATCTACAGCATTACTACATTCGTTTATTTGCTGATTATAATACCAATGTTGATATATCGAAAGAAATACACCTATTCCTCCAAATCCAACAACCATAAATATGAAGTATAGTGTAAAACTAGGTTCTTTCCATGGCTTAATAAAAGCACCCCAAAATTCTTTTATGACAGATTGCATAACAAACAAATTATTACGATAGTTTTTCTTTCCAATATTGCACTACATCAAACACGGACGTACGTGGATATTCCTTAATATTGGATACGGCTTGACCATTTGCAAGTTTCTCAATATTACGCAAGGCTGTTGTGCCGTCTTTTTGTGTCAGACCAAGGAACTTATTAATCGCCTTTGTATTTGCCATATCGTTTATCGGCAAGAGGAATGCTGTTTCGCATTCTTGCGAAAAATCAAAGTTGGCAGTATTATATTCTGCAATACCCTGAGACAACAAGAATACAGAAACGCCGTAAGAGCGCATTTTACGCAAAATTACTTCCAAGATTTCCAATGACTTCTTTTCACGGAATAAGTCGTGTGCCTCATCAATCATCAGCACATAGCGCATTTCACGATACTCGCCATTAACATCCGTACTTCCCATATTTGAAAAGACATTGAAGATATAATTAATAATCAAGAAAACTGATGTAAAACGAACTGTGCTATCCAATTCGCCAGAGAGAGATAGATAATAGTTACTATTCAAGAACTTACTTGGATTGTTGACCTTTGAAGCAAATAATTCGTATTCGGTCAAACGGCTCATTATTTCAGTCAATGAATCAGGTTTGCCATCTTGCTCTAAGATAATATCATACACTTCTTTCAAAGATGGATAATCTCCGCCTGTTTGTCTGTTAAATGCCTCCATAACAGCATCTTTCAAGGTCTGCTGCTGAACCTTCCCTAAATTAGAATATTTGGCTATGATGTCCACAAATTTATTGATGCCGACCAACTTGTTTGTTTTATTGACATTATCAATAAAAGATAGCGGATTTAATGGGAATGGTTCTTCCGGTGCATTGATGCACGTTGTTTTGGTCGTTTCAAAGAAGTCTGCCATCTTCTCTCTATCGTCTTTGGAAACGCCTTTGAAATCGAGGAATAAGAAGTTGACCTGTCCTTGTGTTTTTACCGTTAATTGACGCAGGAACTCCAATGCAAATTGCGATTTACCTGAGCCGGATTTACCCGCAACTGCAATATGCTGATTGTTATACCGCTTTGTATTATTAAAGCAGAATTCAATTGGTTCCTGCGTATTGGGATTATAGCCAATCTTAATATCAATAGGTCCAGTAAAGGATGTCTTTGTGATGTGTTGATTTTGATTGCGCACAGCATCCAATGGAACTGGCGCGTCCTCAATAGCGTCAATACCTTTACTCAAATTCTCAACAAGGAAATCAAAGAAGGTGTATTGTTGGCGATTTTCAAAAAGGTAGTATATCTGCTCCAGTCCATGATCAACATGCAGTTTGACATATTTAGGAATGAGGTCGTTGTTTTTGTTGATGCCGTAAGCCTGGCAGATTAGAGCAATATAATAATCCTTATTCGCTACGTCAAACAAAATACTATCTTTATATTCCTTTCCTTGTGAATCATACGAATTAAATTCTGCGGGTGTAAATCGCTTCCCTAATGAAAGAGAATAGCCAAGCGCAATACGAGCGATGATATTTTCTTTCGCATTGCCTGGTAATTTTTGCGTCAAGAAAGTTACAACTTCTTGGTTTGCCTTTGATGTCTTAATATTAATAATCATATATCTTCCCTTTAGTTTGTTTAATTCTTCTTTACACCTGGATTTGCACTATTGTACGCTTCAAATAAATCATAAGGATTTACTTCAACAAAATGCGAAGCATCATTATCGTTTTGAATCAGATAAGTCTTGCTTGTAATATCCTTAATGAGTGAGTACTCCTCTTCGGTTAACTCTTTCATCAACAATGGGAAGAATACCACTTGTTTTGAAACAGTAGGATAGAATTTAGTAAGGATATTCTTACTGTGGTTTGGATCAAGTTTTTGCATCGGGCTATCAATGAAAACAGGGAACTCTAATTGTGTCTCCTCTACCAATGCTCCTAACAAAGCCGATGCAAACAATTGTTTCTCTCCCATAGAGAGATTACCCTTATCTATCTTTTTATTGTGGCTATCATACAAGTTAATATCTACATCTTCACCATTGCCTTGAATATCTACTATCACTTTATGCACGAAATCAGATTTATGCATAAAGGCTTTCAGTTTTTCCTCCAATTTTTGCTCCAAAGCTTTCTTTTTCTCTGCTTTGAATCGTTGGAGGAACTTCTGTATTGTATGGATGAGACGCGAAGCCTCATCATCAACAGCTTTGTTTTTAGCAGCTACATCTATTTTTTTTGATAGTATTTCTTTCTTCTGTTTGTACGTTTTTATGTCCTCTTTGATTTGCTCTTTACGTTCAGTAAGACGACCTATATCCATTACAAGTTGTTGAATCTCGTTATCCAAGCTATCTTTCTTCTTGCGCAATTCTTGTATATATTCGCTTTCGGCATTTTTTTCTGCCTCGCGGATTTCCTTCTCAATCTTGTACAATTCGGCTTTCGCAGTAGAATATTTATGAGATAGGATTTCAAAAGATGCTTTACTTTCTTTGATCTTTGCAATTAGATTAAAAAATTCATCACTATGCAAATCTGTTAAATCATGCAGAACTTGGAAACCATCAAACTGCGTAGCATCATAGTCACTATAAAAATGCTTAAGTATGAGCCTTTTTATTTCTTCCTCATAAAAGTTTCGGATTTTAACGTCAATTACTCCTTGATAGTTACTACGAGCTTGATCTAACTCATTAAGGATATCATCGGTTTTTTCTTCGACTCCTTCCAATTGGACTTTATTCTGCCGATACGCTTTTTCTCGGTTGAGTTGTTCTGCAACTTCAGAAACCACATTACCGGCAAGACCAAAAGGAATATAATTATACAAATCTTTCAGTCCATCTTGTGCTTCATCCAATAATCTTTGCTGCTCGTCCCGGTTTCCTTCCAATTCATGGAGACGTTCAACACTCATTAAATCACCTTCTCGGATCAGCTTCTCTTGCAGTTGTGTAAAATCATAGCGCAAAGAAATCTTATTCTCATCCTTTTCTTTTATTTTTTGCTCAATAACCTCTATCTCCGCCTCTGCTTTTTCTATTTGCGCAATTACTTCAATCAAATTCTGTTTATCCTGAGGTTGAGCAGATTCTTTTCTATATTCATCCTGCAAGCGCTCCAACTCTTTCTTAAGAGTATCGTATTTTTGAATACCAAGCACCTGCGAATATGCTTTACTTAGCTCGCGACGTTGCTCTGGTGTATTAATTTCTGCAAACGAAACAATTTTCTCTGCATCAAAGAAGAAGAACTTCGCTATCTCAATTGAAAGAATATAATCACGAATAAAGAATTCTTCCTCCTGATGGTCTGTAAATAAATCACTTTCCCTACCATCTATGAGAATACGCAATTCGTCGTCCGTACTTGTTGCGCAATCGTAAGAACGAATAATAGTGATTTCTGTACAAGTCGTATCTGGAATCTCTACATCTGTAAATGTCACTGAGACAGAGAAACGCGTTTCTCCATTGCGCTGCGCTTCTTTATTTAAACTATTGCCAATATAGCGCCCATAGCCTCCTTTCTCGACAATCTCTTTTTTATAGAGGTCATCCACATTCTCCATCTGACGACCATATAAACACCATACTAGCGACATAAGGAATGTGGTTTTACCAAATCCGTTATTACCGCTAATAATTACGATATTGCGTTCCCCATCGGGAGTAAGGTCTATACGGTTTATCCCTTTATAGATACGGAAATTATTGAGTTCTATATTTTTGATAATCATTTTTTCTTCCTCTCTAAAAAATCTTTAAGACGTGTTTCTATTTCATTTGGAAGACCGTGGCGACGCTTCATAAGTGACTTACTCTTTTGCAAGAGCAGTAATTGTTCAATGAGTTCGCCCTCTTCGGGATTATCCTTGCAGACTTCGCGCATCAAGTCCGCTTCTAATTTGTTTTTGCTGTTCTCTTCCATGGCGAGAGATGTTTTATAGATTGAATTATATATTTCTGATACAGAATATCCGAAGTTAAAATCACGATACCAATTAACCTGAATTGCTATCAGTTCTTGGTCGGATATGAGTTTTATTTTAGGATCATGCTCTTGCAGGGATTTCTGCACTTCTAACAAACGTTTAAGCATAGATGCACGGTAGCTAAAGATGTATGGGCCCATATCATTTACTGCCGGACGTCCATCACGACGGAATGGCATACGATTGGAAATGATGTTACGTTCTTGGTCAAGTTGCATTCGGAAATCATACAGCGGTTGCATCCATCCTCGTCCTTTCTCTATCAACGAGCGCATGGATTTATCATCTTTGACCACTGTACAAACCCAACAACCGAACCTACTTTGCCCACAAGAACCGTGACTTTTATCCGTTACGACGGTTGGACATTCATAGTCATCTGCACTGGCATCCATATAAATATTGAACAATATGGAGTTATCATAGCCCCATGGAGACGGGAAAGCATTAATTATATACCATACTTCCTCTAACATCAACTCCTTAATCGGTGCATAAACCCATGTATTTTGCAAAAGTGTATGATGAGTAAGACGTTCACCGTGCCGTTCATGCTTCTTAATGGAGCGAGCACGTGTTGCACTTTCTGCCTTTCTAGTACCGATAAGTATTATTGCCTCTCCACACTCATCTACTTGTTCCGTAATGAAGCGTGCGGTGGGTTTAATCTTCATACGTTCCGTACACCAACGGAAAGCAGTATTTGGAACCGGATAGCCTTTACCGATGACATTTACCCAAAAAGTATCTTCAAGTTTTGGAATCGTCTTACGAACAAATATCGGCATATCCTGCTCACGGGCGGCTTTCTCAATTTGTACTAATACATCATCGACATACGACGAAATTATTGGATTCTCAACAAGTGTATCGTTACAAACTACATAGATTGGACGACGTAATTGGAATGGAGCTGGTATGGTATCTTTAATTTTCTTCAGCGCCATCCAGACTAAAGTTAAAAGAACCGTGGAATCCTTGCCTCCACTAAAGCCAATAATCCAAGGTCTGAAAGTAGTATCTGCATAAAGATACTGGTCAAGAATTTCATCAATTATGTATTCTATTCTTCGTGACATTAATGATACAGAATAAATTTAGCGTGCAAAGTTACTACTTTTTTCGGACATATGCAAGGAAAATCACAGATTTTCGATTCGGACGGCTGTTTTTTGTGTCTCGGTCATCTCGGCTTTAAGGAGTTCTATGTTTGCTTTGCAAACTCGCGCGGCGCACTTACTCCTTGACTGTCCACCTGTCTTATACTGAAATAGGTTTACTCATAAAACGAATAAAAAGTGTCAAATTTTAAGATTTTAGTTTTATGAAGCGAACACTAAATCATTATTCTCAATCGTTCAAACAACAAGTTTTGGATGACTATTTTCAGTCCGGCATGAGCCAAGTAGAATGTTATACCAAGTGGAAAATT
>ODAJ011677581.1_pt1 | contig 60466 bp, 84 predicted proteins | sample 1539241 | NCBI WGS metagenome assembly ODAJ01 (sample SAMN02144231, study PRJEB22623) | gut metagenome | biome: sheep rumen | host: Ovis aries | place: New Zealand | reverse complement strand
ATTCGTTTCACTTAAAGTTTCTCAAAATTCTTTAAAATTCTTTAGTTGCACTATGCTCTGTTCATTCTTACTCCGCTCTCCATACTTTTTCTATGCTAGCTTTCAGACATAGGGGAGGGGTCTCTAATTCTACACCCCCCTGTACTATCGCGCCGGCCTTCAAAATTTCTCCGGGGGAAGAATTGAGGAGAGCAATTATATTTTAGTATGCTTTAAAGAGGAGGTAAGTACTGCTTCTTTATTCATTTGTAAACCTCACTTTCTTTTAATGATTGCTGCCATCTTATCTCCTCTTTAAAGTGTATTAAAAGTACATTCAAAGTATTTATATTCTCATAGAAAAGGAGGCAGAAGTATATGGGAACTAAAAATACTAAAGCCTCAAGTGCTAAAGAAGTAGCAAGGCAACCTGCAAAAACACCAGAAGAGCAAGAGCAGAGAATGATTGCATTGTCTATGGATCTTGCTGAAAAGCAATTGAGAGAGGGAACAGCCTCATCTCAAGTCATAACACACTATTTAAAGTTAGCATCCTCCAAAGAGAAAGCTGAAAAAGAAAAACTTAAAGAAGAAATTAAACTTCTTCAGGCTAAATCAAAAGCCATTGAATCAGCTGAACGGATGGAGAAGGTGTACGCTGAGGCTTTAGCAGCTATGCGAGAATACAATGGAAGTGGGCCATCACACGACTATGAATAAACTAAGATATTCTGAGCTAGTAGCTCTTAAAACATTTCAAGAAAGATTTGAGTATTTAAAACTAAACGGAAAAGTTGGATTAGATACTTTTGGTTTTGATAGATATTTGAATCAAGCTTTTTACAGATCTCCTGAATGGAAAAGAACCAGAGACATTGTAATAATCAGAGATCAAGGTTGTGATCTAGGTATTCCTGGTCATGAAATCTTTGGCAAAATTTATATTCATCATATGAATCCCATCATCCAATCAGATATAACCGAATTTAATCCAGATATTTTCAGTCCAGAATTCTTAATTTGCACATCATTTAATACTCACAATGCTATACATTACGGAACGAAAGATATTTTAGAGGTAGAGCCTATTGTAAGAACTCCAAATGACACATGTCCTTGGAAACATTAGGAAGGAGATAATGCAAAAATGAATCAATCGTTATTTCAGTTTTCAGGTGTTGACCAGGTAATACCGGTTCATGGAATAGAAGGTGCTAAGTCATTTTCTATGGGAGCAAATTGTAGAGTTCCTTTGTTTGATGATTCTGAAGATGTATTTTACATAAAATCTACAGATGCAAATGGATTTCCGAGTTTAAAGGTTTTCGATTTTACTGAACGTAAGATTATTGAGAATGGATCAGAGCTTACTCTTAATGACATACGTTCGATTATCAAAGAAGAACTAAAAACAGTTTTAGAACCGATTAAGGAGGATCTGATCAATGCCCAGCAGTCTATTTCCGAATCAAGGAATACCGAATTTACAGCAGCACCGTCAACCGAATCCGATGATGAATCCGATGTTAACACCGGCAAATCAAATGCCGGCTCCAAATATTACTACAAACAATCAGCAAATGGAAAATCAAAAGGCAATAGTTCAGATGTATCAAACACTGAAAAACAGCCAAAATCCTGAGCAGATGTTTAATCAGATGATTTCTAAAAGTCCTGAAATGAAAAAGATAGTTGATACTATACAAGCATTAGGTGATCCCCAAAAAGCATTTTATATGATGGCCGAAAAGCAGGGCGTAGATCCCAATTCCATCATTAATATGCTTAACCAGGTATAGTTGTTCTTTTGAACTAACTATAAATATTAAAGGAAGGAGGATTGCCTAATATGGGAGAAGCAGGATTAACCGCTTCGGATGCTATTGCACTTCGCGATAACAATGGAATGTTCGATGGTGGTAATGCTTTCTTCTGGGTTTTCGCTCTGATGCTGCTTGGTAATGGTGGCTTCGGTTGGGGCGGAAACAGAGGAGATTACGTTACATCGTCAGAGCTTACAAGTCAGATCAATGGCAGCCAGATTACGAACATGCTCAATCAGCTTGGCTTAGCAGTTGCTAATTCAAACTATGAGACAGCACAGCTTGTAACTGGTCAGACCAATACTCTGCTCCAGCAGATCAACACAAACCAGATCAATGCTATTCAGGGATTTAATTCCCTTCAGCAGCAGATTGCGGCACTTGGAGCTCACCTCGATTCATGTTGCTGCGAAATCAAGACCCAGATGCTTCAGGATAATCTTCAGAAGGCTAATGCTAAGATCGTGGCTCAGCAGAACCAGATTGATAATGCACAGCAGACTCAGACTATTCTCAACACTCTTGGACGTTTTGTAGCTTGGGCCGGATCAGGTTCTCAGGCTGGAACAGTAGCAACAGGAGCTTAATTGCGATCAAAATAGGGTATTTAGAGGCTGGTAGAAATACTGGCCTCTAACTGCTCTTAAGCTAGAAAGGTGGCACTATGAACCCTTATTCAACAGAACTTTGCCACCATGGCATCTTAGGCCAGAAATGGGGCAAAAAGAACGGACCTCCTTATCCTTTGGATGCAGGTGATCATTCAAGTTCAGAAAAGAAAGCTGGCTGGAGGAAATCATTAGACAAAACTTCCGATGCGAGAGCTAAGATCAAGTCAATGTCTGATGATGAACTTCGTCAGAAAGTATATAGAAAGAATCTCGAAAGTCAATATAGACAGTATTCGTCCAAAGTTGGTGAAAATAGGAAAGCAAATGATGTAATAGACATTACCAGAAAAGGTTTTAGGACATTAGGTAATGCTGCATCAATGGTTTCCAAAGGTATGCAATTAAAGAACCAATCTAAATTGGACAACATAGATGACGACGAAAAAATGTCTAAGCGAGAAAAAAGAGAAGCTCGAAAAGATATAAATCGGAATAAGTTAATTACTGATGCCGTAAGTCAGGGCTCTCATTCAACAGCAAATGAATTACAGAAGAAAAAAAGAATAGATAGTTTTGATAAAACCGACATATCAAAAATGTCTGATGCTGAGCTTAAGAAAAGAGTTAATCGTCTTATGCTTGAATCTCAGTATGAAGATGCTTTTCATGTTAATAAAGGAAAAGAAAGAGCTGAAATGATTCTTGATACTGTAGGTGCAGCTACTTCAGTAATAGGCACCGGATTAAGCATCGCTCTTCTTGTCCAAAATATTAGGAAGAAGTAAGGAGGATCACTATGAACCCTTATTCAACAGAACTTTGCCATCATGGCATCTTAGGCCAGAAATGGGGTGTAAGAAGATTCCAAAATAAAGATGGAACTCTTACAGCGGAAGGAAAGAAACATTACGATACATATAAAGAACAAATGTCCAAAGGTAAAAAAGTAATGGATGAAACAGATCGTTTAATTAAATCAAACAAACAATTAAAATGGGGATTTGGTAAGGCTTCAAATATAGATGATATGGAATTCTTTGAGATGGAAGCTTATGAAGCAGTTGGAAAGAAAGCAATGCAAAATTGGGAAAAATTAAGGCAAGATTCACAAAAATATTATGATGATCATAAAGAATCTATTGAGATCGGACGCAAAATAGCTAAAAAGTTATTAAAGGAATAATTTATATAAGGAGATAACCAATGTCACTCTCAAATACGGCCGTCCCCCGTTACTACGGACAATTTAGGGATGCCGTACTTAGAGGCGAAATCCCGGTGTGTCGAGAGATCTCAATGGAGATGAATAGAATTGATGCTCTTATAGCAAATCCGGGAGTTTGGTATGACGATGATGCTATTAATGGATTTGTTAAGTTCTGCGAGAATGAATTAACCCTTACAGATGGAGCAGATCTAAATCTCCTCGATACATTTAAGTTATGGGCTGAACAAATATTTGGATGGTATTACTTTGTTGAAAGATCAGTTTACGAACCAAATCCTGATGGACATGGTGGTCATTATATAAAAAAGATGGTCAAGAAACGACTGGTAAACAAACAATACCTAATAGTTGCCAGAGGTGCAGCTAAATCCATGTATGGCTCATGCATACAAGACTATTTTCTAACAGTTGATACATCAACAACACATCAAATCACAACGGCACCTACTATGAAATTGGCCGAAGAGGTTATGTCACCAATTCGTACAGCTATTACAAGATCCAGAGGTCCGTTATTCAAATTCTTAACAGAAGGATCACTTCAAAATACAACAGGTTCCAAATCAAATCGAGTTAAATTAGCTTCCACTAAAAAAGGTATAGAAAATTTCTTAACAGGATCTCTTCTTGAGATCAGACCAATGTCAATTAACAAACTTCAGGGACTTAGAACCAAAATAGCCACAGTTGATGAGTGGTTATCAGGCGATATTCGTGAAGATGTAGTCGGTGCTATAGAGCAAGGTGCATCTAAAATAGACGATTATCTGATCTTAGCTATGAGTTCTGAAGGTACAGTAAGAAATGGCTCCGGAGATACTATAAAAATGGAGCTTATGGACATACTTAAAGGTGAGTATGAAAACCCTCATGTTAGTATCTGGTATTACAAGCTAGATTCTATAGATGAAGTAGCCGATCCATCTATGTGGATCAAGGCCAATCCTAATATAGGCAAAACAGTTAGTTATGAAACATATCAGCTCGATGTTGAGCGTTCGGAAAAAGCACCGGCGTCAAGAAATGACATTTTGGCTAAACGTTTTGGCATCCCTATGGAGGGTTATACATACTTCTTTACATATGAAGAAACACTTCCTCATAGAGTACGAGATTACTGGCGTATGCCTTGTGCTCTTGGTGCGGATCTTTCTCAAGGTGATGACTTTTGTGCTTTTACTTTCCTATTTCCGCTTAATAACGGAATGTTTGGAGTTAAAGTTCGTAGCTATATTTCCGAGTTGACATTAAATAGATTACCGGCAGCTATGCGAATTAAGTATAACGAATTCATGCGAGAAGGAAGCTTAATTGTCATGAATGGCACTGTTCTTGACATGATGGAAGTGTACGAGGATGTAGATAACCATATTAATGCTATGGAATACGATGTCCGTTGTTTCGGATTTGACCCGTACAATGCTAAAGCTTTTGTTGAGCGTTGGGAACAGGAAAACGGTCCGTTTGGCATTGTTAAGGTTATACAGGGTGCTAAAACAGAGTCAGTTCCTCTTGGAGAATTGAAGAAGTTAGCATCAGAGAGATTGTTACTATTTGATGAGGCTCTTATGACATTTGCTATGGGTAATTGTATTACTCTTGAAGATACAAATGGAAATAGGAAGCTATTGAAGAAGAGACATGCCGAAAAGATTGATAATGTATCAGCTATGATGGATGCTTACATAGCTTACAGAACTAATCCGGAAGCATTTGAGTGAGGTACATAATATGTATGAAGGATACAGTACTGAATTATACCACCATGGTATCTTAGGCCAGAAATGGGGTGTAAGAAGATTCCAGAATCCTGACGGAAGTCTTACTAGAGAAGGAATGGACAGGTACAATAAAAACGGAAGTCCTGGTAAGACACAGAGAGCAATAGCAAATGATTTGCATAAAGGAAGAGAGCAAAATGCTAAAAACTATAGATCAGAAGTTAAAAATCTAAAATCCAAGAAGAGATCAAAAGAAATAACGAAAGATGAATATAAAGAGGCAAAAAGAAATGCCAAATCAAACCTTATTAAAGAGGATAAGAAAGAAGAAGATGCCGCTTATAAAGCATTTGTACAAACAACTAGTAGAGGCAGAAACATAGCAACTGGTTTGCTTCAATCAGCAGCGGGTTTAACTCTTCTGAGTGCTGCTAATAGTAAAGTTTCTGCGCCGGAAGTTAATAAATTAGCTGCTGGAATACTCGGAATGGGATTAACTATTAAGGGAGCAACTAAACTTATAAATGAAGTAGGTGCTACTGGCTATAGACCCGATAAAACAACAGAAAGAGAACAGACCAAGAAAGCTGTTTCTGATTATAAAAAACAATGGGAAAAGACTAATAGCATGATGGAAAAATCTGAGCAAAATTGGAAAGATGTAAAATCACAATACAATAATCTTTCAGATTCAAGAATTGGAAAAATAAAAGAAGTAGGAAAAGCTCAGAGCGGAAAAGGTTCGGAAGCAGCAAACAAATATTTAAAAACATATGATAAAGCAAGTAATTATTCAGATAAAGTATATGAAGAAAAAATGAAAACAAAAGATCTTTATACTAGAACAGGAAAAAGCAGGGTTGGAAGAGTTATAAATAATATTAGATATAGATAAAAAAGGAACAGAAGGAAAAATGTCAAAATATTAGTAAGGAGAGCAAAGATGCAACAGGCTAAGTATTTCAAAGATCAGATATGCGACGAGCTAAAAGGAGCAGTTTGCTATCTTAAAAAGGCTATAGATTGGTTTAAAACCAGGCCTGAATGGGCTAAGCATTTTTATGATATGGCTGAAGCTGAGGTGGGGCATGCCACAGAACTCTATAAGATGTTTATGGAATTGCATTCTGAGAATCAGGATAAAGATCCTTATATGTCTCAGATAAGAGATATGATTATGGAATGCTTTTCTACAGAAATGCGGAAAATAGAAGATTACAAATCGACATATTCTATGATCGCATATAACGGTACAGCTACACAATCGACCCAGCAACCAACAGTACAACCAACAGTACAACCAACAGTGCAGAGAGGTAGCATTATATGAATGAAAGCATCTTAACGACTATCAAGAAGCTTCTTGGTATATCCGAAGAGGATACTTCATTTGATATAGACATTATTGTAAATATTAATTCGGCTTTTAGCATTCTGTACCAACTTGGAGTTGGTGATTCTGGCTTTTCTATAACGGGTTCGAGCGAACGATGGTCTGACTATTTGGAGGACATGAGTAAACTCGAAATGATCAAAAACTATATTTATCTAAAGGTGAAGTTAGTATTTGATCCTCCGCAGTCAAGCAGAGTTATTGAGTCATATGAAAACCAGATAAAAGAGCTTGAATTTCGGATTAATGTAGAAGTAGATCCTGGAGGTAACTAATGCCAACATTTACAGATAGGCTGGCTCACGCATGGAATGCTTTTATGAGTAGAGATCCTACCTCTTATAATTTAGGTAATTCCAGTTATTCCAGACCGGATAGAGTCAGATTAACAAGAGGCAATGAGCGTTCAATTGTAAATGCCATAATAAATCGAATAGCTGTTGACTGTGCTGCAATAAAAATTCAGCATGTACGGCTTGACGAGAATGATCGATTTATTGAACTAATTGATGACGGACTTAATCAGTGTTTAACAGTTAGTGCCAATATTGATCAAACAGGAAGGGCATTTATTCAAGACGTTGTTACGACAATGCTTGATGAAGGTTGCGTTGCTATTTTACCGGTTGATACCACTTTGAATCCTAAAACTAAATCATACGATATTTTGTCTATGAGAACGGGTAAGATTCAGGAATGGTATCCCGAACATATCAAAGTTAAAGTCTATAATGAAAAAACAGGTCAAAAAGAGGACATCATAGTTCCTAAGAAAATAGCAGCAATAATCGAAAATCCATTCTATTCAGTAATGAATGATCCTAATTCCACATTACAAAGACTTATAAGAAAACTTAACATCTTGGATGTTATTGATGAGCAGAGTGGTTCAGGTAAATTGGACTTAATTATTCAGTTACCTTACACCATAAAATCGCCGGCAAGACAGGAACAGGCTGAAGAACGTAGAAAGAAGATTGAAAATCAACTTGCTAATTCTAAGTATGGTATAGCCTATATCGATGCTACAGAGCATATAACTCAGCTTAATCGTGCTGTAGAAAACAACTTAATGAGCCAGATTGAATTTCTTACGAGTATGCTATATGGCCAGTTTGGAATCACGAAGGAAGTTATGGATGGATCTGCAAACGAAGAAGCTATGACTAACTATACTAATAGAACTTTAGAGCCTATTCTTACTTTTATTGTCGACGAAATGAAACGAAAGTTCTTAACAAAGACGGCTAGAACTCAGAAGCAGTCAATCAATTACTTCAGAGATCCGTTTAAGTTAGTATCGGTTACTAATATGGCTGAAATTGCTGATAAGATGACTCGAAACGAGATCATGACATCAAATGAAGTCAGACAGGTAATTGGTATGAAGCCGGCTAACGATCCCAGAGCTGATCAGTTAGTAAATAAGAACATTTCGCAGTCAAAAGAACTTTTGGAAGATGAAATGGCGGTAAACGAAGATGAAGAAGTTGATGATCAAATGACTGAAGAAGAGTATATGAAACATATGGCTGATCTTGATAAATTCGACGCAGAACTTGATGAAATGGAGAAATTGGCTAATGGATAATGAATACAGCTGCCTAATTCATTATGCTAGTCCGTATTACGATCCTGTAAAGGCTCATGAATACTATGAACAGCATAAGAAATTAAAAGGGCGAAGATCCACAGCGGGTCTTAACGAAAAAGGTAGAGAAGCTGCCAGGTATATTAAAGAGCAGATCAATGCCGAAAAGAAGGCTAGAATCAAAGTAGCCAAAGATACAAAAGATTCAAACATTCAAAGTCGTCGAGAAGCAAAGAAAAGCCAAGTCGAACAACACAAATCGGAAATGAATTCTAGAATATCTTCATTACGAGATCGACTTAAGTCAATGTCTAAAGAAGATAAAGCAGCACATCGTACAGAAATTCAAAATGAGATAAATTCTCTCAGAGAAGAGAATAGACAAATCAGAGAATCCCTTAATGCACAATTTAATAGAGAAAAAGAAGGCTTTACCAGTAAATACAAGTCTGATGTTGAGTCATATCGTAAAGATGCAGATACCAAGTACGAACGCGAACTTGAACGTCTTAAAGCCTCTGGAGAATTCAAGCAGGTTAAGAAAGGACGGAAAGGTTCAGGCAAAAAGAAATCATCAGCAGATAATCAGCAGGTAAGACTTGAATGGGATGCTAAGAACAAGAGATACAAATAATTTATAGAAAGGAAGAGGTTATGAAAAAGAAGAACTATGACTTTGGTGGCTATGCTACCAGAAATGATCTTCTATGCTCTGATGGTAGAACAATCCGTAAAAATGCATTTAAAGATTGTGATGGTATGACTGTTCCTCTTGTTTGGAATCACGGTGGTAATCAGTTAGACAATATTTTGGGCCATGCTCTTCTTGAAAATAGAGAAGATGGTGTTTATTGCTACTGTACTTTGAATGATTCAGAAGAAGGACTCGCAGCAAGAACAAGAGTAATGCACGGCGATCTTACTGACCTTTCAATATATGCAAATAAGCTTAAGCAAAACGGAAAAGACGTTATTCACGGAATAATTCGTGAAGTAAGTCTTGTTATGGCTGGAGCAAATCCTGGAGCATGGATTGATGATATTGCTATGGCACATGGTGATGATGCCGATGGAGAAGCAATTATTTACACCAGTAATGACTTTACTATCTCCTTAGCACATAGCGATGAAGAAGAAACTCCTGAAGAACCTGAAGAAGAAAAACATGAAGATCCTAAAGGGACTGATGATGAACCTTCTGAAGATCCTGAAGCAGGGGAAGAGGACTTAAATCATTCTGATAAGGAGGATGGAGAAATGGCCGACAAGACGGTTAAGGAAGTCTTTGACTCAATGACAGAAGAGCAGAAAACAGCTTGTTATGCTCTGATAGGTGCCGCTGTTGAAGAAGCAGAAGGCAAAAATGATGATGACGATGGAGGAGACGAGAACATGAAACACAATTTGTTTGAGTATGATGAAGAGGATAGCCTCAAGCATGCTGAATTCGAAGAGCTTGTTATAAGCGATGCTAAGAGAAATGGTTCAATGAAGGAATCTTTCCTTGCTCATGCTGCTGATTACGGTATTGATCATATCGATTGGCTTCAGCCTGAGTATAAGAACATTAACGGTGATGGAGCTCCCGGCTTCATTAAGAGACAGCCTGATGCTTGGGTTGACGTTGTTCTTAACGGCGTTCATCACACACCTTTCAGCAAGGTTAAGATGATGTTTGCCGATCTTCGTGAAGACGAAGCAAGAGCTAAGGGTTACCTTAAGGGTAAATACAAGAAGGAAGAAGTATTCGGCCTGCTTAAGAGACAGGTTTCTGCTACTACGATCTATAAGAAGCAGAAGTTTGATCGTGATGATATCGTTGAGATCACATCTTTCGACGTACTTGCTTGGGTTAAGGGCGAGATGAGAATGATGCTTAACGAGGAGCTTGCAAGAGCTATCCTGTTCGGTGATGGAAGATCAACACTTTCAGAGGATCACATCGATGACACAAGGATCATTCCTATTGTTAAAGATGAAGATTTCTATGCAATGAAGTACACAATTGAGCCTGCTTCAGGTGAAGCACTTGGCCATGCAATTGTAAACGGAACAGTAAGGGCTCAGGATGAGTATCAGGGATCAGGTAACCTTACAGCGTTCTTCCCGAATGCTACAGTTACAGATATGCTCCTTCTTGAGGATGCTGACGGACATAGAATGTACAAGGATATGCGTGAACTCGCACTTGCTATGTCTGTTGACAAAATCGTTAAGGTTCCTATCTCAGTTATGCCTGATGATATCTACGGCTTAGTTGTAGACCTTAAGGACTATAACGTTGGTGCTGATAAGGGCGGTTCTATCAACATGTTTGAAGATTTCGATCTTGACTTTAACCAGGAGAAGTTCCTGATTGAGACACGTTGCTCAGGTGCTCTTACGAAGCCTTTCTCGGCTATCATTCTTAAGAAGAGAGCCTAATGATTACTAAGGAGGACAAAAGAAATGGATAAAATCTATATCGATGCCAAGGATAAGTATGTGGCAGCAGTTGTTGTCTATGCTGATGGTAGCAATAATCTTTTCTACGACGAAGCAGGATCAGTTCCTGTACCGGCTGAGGATTGCCTTGAACTCTTTGTCAAGGGCGTAATCTGTAAGAAGGGCGCTAATGTATATAGGGCTCTTTCTTGCTCAAACGAAGGCGTTATCAACTTCGGGCTTTCGTAATTCAAAATAGGAGTTATTTAAGATGGCTAAATATTATGGAGAAATCGGCTACTTGATTACTCGGGAAAAATTCATAGATGGAATTGGAACCGGTATTTGGGAAGAAGTCATAGTTCCTAGAAACTATTACGGGGATCAGATCAATACTTATACCCGTTGGCAGTCTACTGATCACATTAATGATGATGTAGTTATATCTAACCAAATAAGTATAGTAGCCGATCCATTTGCCATCGAGAATTTTATGCATATTAAGTATGCAACTCTTTATGGCGAAAAATGGAAAGTTGAAAAAGTTGAGCCTTTAAGGCCGAGAATAATTTTGACTTTAGGAGGTATATATAATGGACCGGAGATTGGAACTTCAGGGTAAGCTGGAAGAGATTCTCGGAAGTAGAAATGTCTATTATGAGCCGCCAGAGTCTAAGAGAATGGAGTATCCGTGTATTGTCTATAAAAGAGATACTATGCATACTCGTTATGCCGATAATACCATTTACAAAAGTATTAAAGGCTACTCAGTAACTGTTATCGACAAAACATCTGATAGTCCTATTATCGACAGTTTGCTTAAAAGATTACCTATGTGTAAATGGGATAGGCATTTTGCTAAGGACAATTTAAATCACGATGTGTTCACTCTCTACTATTAAGGAGGAGAAAATAATGAAGTTAGTTTGGGATGAAACCGGCGAAAGATTGTATGAAACCGGTGTCAAGAATGGTGTTCTTTTTGTATATGACACAGAAAATAAAGTATACAAAAATGGTGTTGCATGGAATGGTCTTACAAAGATCACAGAGAAGCCTACCGGAGCAGAAGCTAAGCCCATATATGCTGATGATATGAAGTACCTCAACCTGTTCTCAGCAGAGGAATTTGAGGCTACATTCAATGCTTATATGTATCCGGATGAGTTCAAGGAATGCGATGGTTCTGCAAAGCTCGGCAAGGGCGTTACAATCGGACAGCAGAACAGAAAGACATTTGCGGTTGCTTATAAGACAACCCTGGGTAATGATACCGAGAACAATGATTATGGTTACAAGATCCATATCGTTTATGGTTGTATGGTACAGCCTTCTCAGAGAGAATACTCAACAATCAACGATTCACCGGAAGCTATCGAGTTCTCTTGGGAAGTTAAGACAACTCCGGTTAATGTTGAAGGATTCAAGCCTACAGCAACTCTTGAGATTGACTCAACGACAACGGATCCTGATGCTCTTACAGCTATCGAGGATGCACTTTTCGGTAAGAACGGTACGGTCAGCTACAATATAGCAACTCCCGTTTCAGATCCCGCAGCAGAGGGTCTTTATGAGAGATCCGGCTCAGCAGGTTCGTATATTTATACACCTACGACAGATACAACTATCGAAAGTGGAAAGACATACTACGAGAAGACTGAGACAGGTGGAAGCGACTCAAGACTTCTTCTTCCTGATAAAGTTAAGGAGATTCTTGACAACGCAGCATAAGTCATAAGGTATTAGATTGAGGGGTGGCCTTAGATGCTGCCCCTCTTTTTATTAGGAGGGAATCAGAAATGTTAAAAAAGACAATTAAGTATACAGATTACTTAGGAAATGAAAGAGAAGAAGATTTCTATTTCAATCTTAAAAAGTCTGAGTTATTTGAACTTCAGGTAGGCAAAGAAGGTGGCTTAACACAGTATATCAGCAGGCTTGTGGCTCAGCAGGATATGCCTAAGCTTATGGAACTATTCAAAAAAATAGTTAAAAAGTCATATGGTGCTATATCACCTGATGGAAGGAGATTCGTCAAATCTGAAGAACTCTATAAAGAGTTTGAAGAGACGGAGGCATACTCTGAACTGATCATGGAGATTTGTACTGACGATAAGAAAGCATCAGACTTCTTTAATGCTATTATTCCGGATGAATTGAGGAATGACGGAAAAACTGTTCCGGCAGACGTTGTTTCTATTAATAAATAAGGAGAAAAGGGAATGCTTAAAATAACAGTACCGGGCAGAGTACTATTTAATGAAGAAACTGACGAAATAATCACAGTCAAAGAACAGCATCTTCAATTAGAGCATTCCCTAGTTTCTCTGTCAAAATGGGAGTCTAAATGGTGCAAACCTTTTATAAAAACTAAAGAAAAAACGTATGAAGAAACTATAGATTATTATAGATGCATGACAATAACACAAAATGTAGATCCTAACGTGTATTATTGCTTAACTAAAGAAAACCAAAAAGAGATCGACGATTATATTGATGCTCCAATGACTGCTACTTGGTTTAATGACAGAGATTCGGAATCAGGTAGAGAAATAGTTACTGCTGAGATCATATATTTCTGGATGATTGATCAGGGAATTCCTTTTGAATGTCAGAAGTGGCATCTTAATCGTCTATTAACACTTATTCGAGTATGTAGCTTAAAACGTGCTCCTAAGAAGAAGATGTCTATGAGAGAGACGATGGAATACAATAATAAACTTAATGAAGCAAGGAGAAAAGCCGCACATTCGAAAGGATAGGTATTATATTTATGATTTCTTTTAGAAGTAAAGGCGATTTTTCCAAAACCTTGGCCTATTTTAAGAAGATGGAAAACGTTTTAGATGACATAACACTAGAACGCTATGGCCAAAGAGGTATAGAAGCTCTTAGAGCAGCAACTCCTACTGAATCAGGAAAGACGGCTAATTCATGGGGGTTCACTACAGAAAAGACTGGACAAAGTATAAAACTCATATGGACTAATGACAATATTAACGAAGGATGTAATATTGCCATTTTAATACAGTATGGACATGCAACCGGATGGGGAACTTATGTAGAAGGTATAGATTACATTAATCCGGCTATGCGTCCAATATTTGAAGAGATTTCACAACTTGTGTGGGAGGAGGTTACTAAGGCATGAGCAAAACGATTGATGAACGAGTCGTTGAGATGCGATTTGATGCTAATCAGTTTAATCAAAACATTAGCTCAAGTATTCAAAGCATTAATAAGCTCAATAGTAGTATCGATGGCATGTCCAAAGGTACTGGCTTACTTGACCTCGGTAAAGCAGCTGAAAAGCTCGATTTTAGTAAAGCTGAATTCTCCGCTACTCATGCAGGCTTTCATATACAGGATGTATTTGAAAAAGCTACAAGATTTCTTGAAAATAATATTGCAAAAAGAATAGTAGATTTTGGAACTAATATAGGTAAATCGCTGACAATTGAACCTGTATTTACGGGTTTTAATGAATATGAACAGAAGATGGGGTCAGTTCAGACCATCATGAATGGTGCTAATGTGGGTCTTGAAAAGACTATGGATACATTAGAAGAACTGAATAAGTATGCTGATAAGACTATATATTCATTTTCTGACATGACAAACAGCATTGCTAAGTTTGTTAATGCAGGCGTTGATCTTGATGATGCTGTAATGGCTATTAAAGGTATTTCGAATGAAGCAGCAGTATCGGGAGCAAGTGCAGCTGAGTCAGGAAGAGCCATGTATAACATTGCGCAGGCTTTAAGTACAGGTTCTATGAAACTTGTTGACTGGAAGTCAATTGAGAATGCTAACATGGCTACTCAGGAATTTAAAAAGACATTGATAGAAACAGGTGTTGAATTAAATGCTATTAGATCAGGTAAAAATGGAAATTCAAAATTAACAGCTGAGGAATTATTAGCTGATCCTAGTAAGTTTAGAGCTTCTATAGAAGGTGTGAAAGGACAAACCTGGGTTACTGATAAGGTAATGATTGAAGCTCTTAAGAAGTATGCTGACGAGACAACAGAGTTTGGTAAGAAGGCATATGCAGCAGCACAGGATGTCAAAACATTCACTATGCTTATGGATACTCTTAAAGAGGCTGCTCAGTCTGGCTGGGCTGTTTCAATGGAGAATGTTATAGGTAACTTCGAAGAAGCTAAACAGATGTGGACTGCTGTTAATAATGAAATAGGCGGATTACTCGATAAATCTTCAGATGCTAGAAACAAATTACTTGAAGAATGGAAAAAAGGTGGCGGAAGACAGGCATTACTTGATTCGGTGTCTAATATTTGGTTTACGCTTAAAGACACCATTTCAGGTGTTAAAGATGCATTTAGAGATGTATTTCCGGCAATGTCTTCGCAACAGCTTATAGGATTAACAAAAGGATTTGAAACATTCACAGCAAGAATAAGAGAATTCATGGCCAGTGCTCAAACTATGGGTACAATTAAGAATGTATTTTCCGGATTCTTTAAGGCTATAAATAGTATAAAGAGTGCCATTTCACAAATGTGGAGTGCTGGCAAAAGTGTATTCGGAAATATTACGACTGCATTTAGAAATACATTTTCAATCTCAAAAGAAGCTGGAGTTTTTTCGGCTGGCCTTGTCAAAATAGGGGAAGCTGTCGAAAACATAGGTAATAAAGTCAATAACTTTTTTAGAGACTCTAAGAATTCCGAGAATCTTACAAAAGTATTCGAAGGAATGTTTAGTGCCATAGACCTTGTCCGTAAAGGTATAGTAACACTTGGCAATGTAGTTTCTAATATACTAAGTCCTATATTTGGAAATGTATCTGGGTTTGGATCAGGTTTCTTAGAAATAGCCGGAAAAATAGGTGAATTCATTACATATATAAATAACGGTACAAGTGCATTTAAGAACCTATCTGAATTAGGAAACGGACTTAAAAAGATAGCCGATTCAGCAATTAGTACTGTAAAAGGTATTAATATTATTGACGGTGCATTTGATCTTGTATCTAAAACATTAGAAAAATTAAGAGATCTCATTTCAGGTATTGAATTTGGGGATACTTTTAAGAACTTTAAACTTCCTAAAATTTCATTTGGTGGAATTGAAAACCCTGGTCCTATAATAAAATCTTTAGAAGTCATTAGAGATACTATCACATCAGTATTTTCAAGCCTGTCAAAGAATTTAGGCACTAACGATGTATTAAAGCCTTTATTTGATTTCTACAATGGACTTACAGGAGTTCTCAATGGATTATTAACTGTAGCTACATCATTGCTCAATGCAATTCGTTCATTATTTGACGGATTTGCTGATATGATGGATACAGCTCCATTCCTTACAATATCTCTTATATTTAATAATATATTAAACTTCATTAAACTTCTTGAAACAGGATTTTCAATAGGTGCCATAACCCAAACTTTCCAAAAATTAGCAGGTGTACTTGATAACTTTGGAGATGCTTTTGAAGGTTGGCTTAATGAATCATTAGCTAAAGCAGCAAAGAATTTCGCTATAGCTATAGCCATTATAGCAGGGGCTTTAGTTGTATTGACAACTGTTGATCCCGGAAGATTATTAGTGGCTACTGTAGCATTGGCAGCTGTGGCAACGGGACTTAGAAGAGCTATTACTTCCTTATCAGATATTAAGTTTGACGGATTTGACACAATAAGGAAGTCATTTAGTAAGCTTTCAATGTTAGGACAGCTTACTACGAGTATAATCAAATTCTCGGTTGCAATCGCTATAGTTGCTTTAGCATTAAGGTCAATCGGTGATTTAGATATAGTTAGCATGGGAGCAGCATTGCTTTCAGTAATTATATTAATGCAGGCCCTTGTAAAAGTTGCTGAAAAACTCAGTGGTATGGACCCTGGTAAAATGACCAGAATCGGCTTTGCCATGATTGAGTTTTCAGTAGGTGTTCGAATATTGGCTAGTGCAATAAATGCATTAGGTCAATTATCGTTAGGACAAGCTGCTATAGGATTAGTTTCTATAATAGTAGCTATGGTTGCACTTGAACAGGTGGCAAAAAGACTTGGATCAATTGATACATCTTCAATATTGAAGACGGCAGTAGCATTAATGGCATTCTCAGTAGCTGTAAGACTTATAGCATCAGCTGTAACGGCAATGGGCGAAATGGGAATGGAAGGTGTTGTTGCCGGATTAGTTGGAATAACAGTAATATTAGGAGAACTTGTATTTGCAGCAAAGATACTTGGTGAAAGTCAATCGGCAGTACAGGCAGCTGTAGTTCTATTGGCTCTCTCAGTTTCAATAGGTATACTTGGACATGCTCTTTCTACTTTTGGAAACATGTCATCAGACCAGCTTACGCAGGGCATGTATGCCATTATTGTAGCCGTAGGTGCTATGCTTGCAATTGCTCGTTTGCTTCCTGAAGAATTTAATAGATCAGCAATCGCTTTATTAGCTGCTGCTGTAGCACTAAACATAGTTGCTTCAGCTGTACAGAGCTTTGGCGGTATGGACTTCCTTAGCATGATGCAAGGCTTATTGGGTCTTGGCGCTTCAATGGCTATTTTAGTCGTTGGCTTAAAAATGTTGGAAGGATCGTTAGCTGGAGCTGCAGCTATGGTTATAGTATCAGCTGGACTTATAGCCTTAGGCATAGCTTTAAGAATAATTGGCGATATGTCATTGGCAGCTATTGGTAAAGGCTTAATAGGCCTTGCTGGTGGCTTAATAATAATGGCTGTCGCTATGACAGCTATGATAGCAGCTTTGCCTGGAGCTATAGCTTTAACAGTTGCTGCTGTAGGTTTATTAGCATTAGCTGGTGCATTGGCTATACTTGGTAGTTTATCATTTGCCGATGTACTAACCGGGTTGTTTGCCCTTGCTGCTGCTCTTACTATATTAGGAGTAGCCACTCTTCTTTTAACTCCCATACTTATTCCTATGGCTGCATTAGCTGGAATTTTACTTTTGTTATCAGCTAGTGTGGCAATAGTCGGTTTAGGACTGACAATGATAGGAGAGGCCTTAATAGTGCTGTCTTCGAATGGAATGGCAGGAGTTATATTCTTAAAAGAGTTTAGTCAGGCACTTATGGGCATTATACCATTATCGGCATACGCTACAGTAACACTTACAGCTTTATCAACAGCATTTCTCGCATTGACGGTAGCCCTAATGGCATTCAGTGTTGCTTTGATAGCTAGTGGGGCTGGACTGGCAGTAGTTGGTGCAGGCTTACTTGTATTATCAGTAGGTCTTTCAGCTATAGCAGTATCGGCTATAGTTTGTGCAGCAGCTTTTGCGGCCATAGCTGGTAATCTTGGAGCAACTGTTGATATTTTAAATAATTTTAGTGGAGATTTCTTAAATGCTGGTAAAGAGCTTATTACAAGCTTTATTAATGGCATAAAAGGAATGGTAAATGATGCAATAGATGCGGTCAAAAATGTTGGAAAGTCTATTCTTGGCGGATTTAAATCAGCATTCGGTATTGGCGATGACGGAGTATGCAAAGAAGCATATGACAGCGGTAAATCGGTTGGTGATAGCTATAAGAAAGGACTTGAAGATAGTAAACCCGAAGTTGAATCTGCTGCTGAAGATTTTGGCGGCGGTATGATGGATAAAATCAAAGAATCATTTGGTAATAAATTAGATATTTCTCCTGATATGCTTATTAACACCGAAAATGGTGATATTTCTAAGATGTTAGGAGTAGATCTCGACGTATCGAGTCTTAATAGCGGATTAGAGGATACTAAAGGTTTAACCGGCGACTCTGCTCTCAATATGGAAAAGATGGCTGATGGATCTATGGATACTGATGCCCTTCTTAAAGAAATGGGAGCTGATAGTTCGGTATTAGCTGGCAATACTGATACAGCTGCTGACAATGTCAATAAGATTTCTAAGACAGATGTCAGCAATGTTGAAGCTCTTAGCAAAGCTAATGTTGATGGTCTTACAGATCCTAAACAGCAAAAAGAATTAGATAAGACTAAAGAGAAAGTCGATGCTATTTCGAAATCTGTTGACGAAACAAAAGACAAGAAAATTAAACCTGAAGTTGATACTTCCGATCTCGATAAACTTGTTAATGATGTAATGCATGGCAAGTATGGAAATGGTATGGAGCGTATGATAGCTCTGGCTGAGAGATACGGAGAGGTTCAAAATAAGGTAAACGAGAAACTTGGATCATCAAAGAGATATGAAGTTGGCGTTGATTATAGTAAGAAAGGAAATGGCAAGACTGTAAATGATGGCGTGCCTAGAGATATTTATGGCCGCACATTAGATGAAATCTATGCTGCTAATCCTGGATTAAAGATCAATGAAGAACTTGATAAGCTACAAACAGCATATGCTAATATCATTCAAAGTAAAGCACCAGAATCAGAGAAAGAAGCTATCCGTAAACGTGTAGCTGATCAGACTAGAATTTGGTCTGAGTATTGGAAGAAAACAAGAGGAACTCTTGAATCTACGGGTATGCATGACTCTAGAGAAGGCATGTATGCTTATCGTGATGGTGAACAGACTGGATATTACAATGCTAAATCAGCCGATGATGCCGGTGTTCGTGAAGCACAGCTTAAACGCTTAAAAGAATACCAGCAGCAGGGTAAGACAGTAGCACAAAGAAATGAAGAGTTGCTTGCATCCTTCAGGAATCTTGGAAATACAGTAGAAACAGCATCAACTAGCCTAAGCAAAGTGAATTCGCAACTTGGTATACAGCATAAAGTTGAAATACCAATCAAAGCGGATACTAAAGAGGTTGAGAAGATTGTACCTACAGTTCAGGCTACAGTAGCTTCAACTAAGAACTCACAGATTAATGTACCTGTAAAAGCGGATACTAAGGAAATCCAGGGTATCCCGACACAGGTTCAGGAAATTATGAGAAAATCTCAATCTCAGACGATAAGTGTTCCTGTAAAAGCGGATACTAAAGAAGTTACCGGTATTCCGACACAGGTTCAGGAAGCTATGAGAAATGCTCAGCAGGTTAATATACCTGTTAAAGCAGATAGCAAAGAAGTCAAACAGGCTACAACTGATGTCGATAATCTTAAGAAGTCAACTGATCAGGTTAAAGATAAGAAAGTTACCATTTCAGCAGATGCTAAAGGTGCAGTTACAGCCGTCGATCAGTTTGGCAAATCATTAACAAAGATGTCTCAGGCAGTTGACATTGAGACAAGTAAATCTAAACAATCATTTGCTAAATTCTATACAGCACTTCAGCAGACCATTAATACATATACTCCAACAGTGATAGCGAACTTCAAATCAACATTTGAAATGGCCATTAACCAGACTATGAATTATTTAAGGTCTGGATCAATAATGAGTCAGTTTAGATCTATTGGAGTAAACATGGGCCGTGGCTTAACAGAAGGTCTGAAATCTCAGGTTGGAAATGTAAGAGCCGCAGCCAAAGAACTGTCCAATGCTGCAGTAGTTTCGACTAAAAACACTCTCAAAGTTCACTCACCATCACAGGTATTTTACGATATTGCTAAATTCTGTGGTGTGGCATTATCAGGTGGATTAAGAGACTCTATTAGTGATGTAAGTAAGGCTTCTGAGGATCTCGGTGAGTCGGCTATAAGCTCGGCTATGAGCATAATAGGCGGTTTGGATCTGGATTCTATGGATTTAGAGCCTACTATAAGACCCGTACTGGATACAAGTGATATTGAAGCCCAGTCAGGTTCTATCGATGCATTACTGAATCGAAATAATGTAGCTAGGATATCAGCTGAATACGCTAATGGTAGCAGTCAGCAACAGGTTCGTGATCAGCAGATGGCTGACCAGTTACAATTACTGAACCAGAAAATTGCTGAGCTAACAGAAGCGGCAAAGAACCCTGTACCGGTTAATGTTAACACTGACGTTACACTACAGGGAGATTCAAAGAAATTCTTCGAAGCGATGCGTACTGAAGATCGTCGGTATCAGCAGACGAGAGGTAAATCGGCATTTGCTTCAACATAAGTAAGAAAGGTGAATGGGCCATGTCAAGTTTGATAAAACTGGTTAATAACGGCGAATTCTTGGATTTGACCGAGAAAATTACAGTTCCATCATACAAGGTAAATACTCGAACTCAGTTTACAGAGTGGACAGACGGTGATCTTATATTGCATCGTGATATTCAAAGACAGTACCTTGAAGGCTCATTCACCTTATTATTTATAGACAAAGATGACTATATTAGCTTCTTAGATTTTTATAATGAAGCTTTAACAGATGGTGGTTATATTCAGGCTTATGTATATTCAAATAATAAGCATGAAGTAGTACTGACCAATATATTTATGGACTTCGATGAAGAACTGGCGAACGAAATGCCTTTCATGGGTATTAAGGAGATCGATGGTATTGAAGTCAAAATAAGGGAGAAATAACTATGTTAACTGTCTCTACGATTACTAAGAATCATTATATTCAGGATGAGCATCTTCATAAAAGACTTAGAATTGAGTTTACAGCTAAAAACTCATCTACAGTATCTGTAAGTAATGAAGCTATCGTATCAGAACAGTTTGAATTAGAACAGAATTTATGTGATGGAGAAGTAGATTTTGTAGGATGTGTATCATCAACTTGCAAATTTACTCTTTGGAACGTATTTGGAGAATTTGATGTAGGAACTAAGGTTGTTGTATATGTTGCAGCTGATGACTGTGATGAGATTAAGCTTTTCACCGGATATGTCAATGAGGTAGAAGGCAATTTCGAAAACGGTGAAGTTGAATACATATGCTATGACCTTATCGGATATGACTATCTTAGCAATTGGAAATTCGGTGATACTTTAAGTAGCTATCTTGAGTCTCATCAAAATATGACAGTTAAAGATGTACTTGAATTGATGGAATCAAGAAGCTATCAGTATCATCTTGACATTATATATGAAACATTACCTAATAACATTCGTATAAGATCTGATGAAGAAACTGGATTGGTTGAAACATTCAAAGGGATGAATGCTTTAGACATTCTTAGATATACATGCCAGCTGGAAGGAATGTTCGGAGTTATTAATAACGAAGGACAGTTTGAGTTTAGAAAGATTAATCCGAATGGCGAGTATAGTGGAGCATACCCTTCAGCCGATACGTATCCTTCAACTGAATTATATCCTGGTGTTCAGAATGCAGGTCAAACTGGTGAATATATTCTTATTCCATATGAAACGTTTGCTAGTAGTTCTCGGTTAACGAAAAGAGAGCCGCCTGTTAACGGTATTTGGATTATGGAGACGGATGATAAAAATGTCGATAAATCTGCTGACAATCGTAGAGATGTAAAGAACTATAGTGACTATATTGGCGGAGATGAAGAGACAGGAACACCATTTACAGGTAGTGTTTTGAAGATTGTTGGTAATCCGTTTATACATAACAAGTCATCAAGTCAAAAACTGAATATAGCCAATAATATTCAGTCAGTAGCAGGTGGTTATACATATTATCCATTTGAAGCTAAAGGAAAAGGATTACCTTTTATTGAAGTCGGAGATTATGTTGATTATATAGTAACTGACTGGAATGAAAAAGGTGAAAATCATCATAAGATGGTTAGCTGTTTAATATTAAACAGATCGCTTAAAGGTATTCAGCATATGACGGATACCTACTCAGCCAAGATTGTTGATGACTGGAAATCAGAAGAAAAGATACATTATATTCAGGCATTAAGTGCATGTACTAATGTCACTGATACTATTGATAATGAAAACATAGATAATCATATAGATGATCAAGTAGGTGATTTAGACGAGAGAATTGATGAAAAACTTGAAGACAAGGGTAATATTTGGACAGTCAAAACCGTTGATGCCCCTCCTATGAATGCAGAACCGTTAACAATATATTTTGTTAGAGGAATAGTTTCTATAGAAAGTGTATACAACGGAACAGATATTACTACTCCCGATGATGAAGGAGAATATGATGGCCAATACGATATCCCAGGAATCTAAAACCAAGTTTAAGCAGACTTCTAGAATTATATTTGATGGCGAAGATCACATGGATGCTTATGCTCAATTAGATAAAATGGATGAAAAAATTACAAACGAGAATCGAGCATCTGCTTATTTCGGAAGTTTTTATGGAAAAACCGGTTTTGATTCGTTTTTTAATTCTATATATGTAAACACTAATACTGTACTTGATAAAATAAAAATAGCTTGGAGAAAACTATACGACAACATAATAAAAAAAGATAAAGTGTATATGGTTACTACTTATGCATATATACATTCTTACGATTCTGTATTTCAAGAGTATAGGTATAATCACTCATGTTTTATATCAACAGATCCTCAATATTTTGAACCTATTTCTTTTGACAGATTTTTTAGAACAAGAGAATTAAACCATAGTCAAGATGACGAAGGTGATAACTATACGTCATTAATTGGTGGCTATAATATGTCTTTTGATTTTTTTGCTTTCTGTGCTGGAGATGGGCATACAATACATGGAAAAAACTTTGATATAATTCCGATGGAATATTATGGAATGTATGGTTTTGAACCTATTACCGATGCAGGCCCAATGGTTAAACCAGCATCGAATAACTCTGAATATGATGAAAGAGAATATATGCCTTATTTTCCATTTTTATTAACCACAAACGGAATCGAATATTATAACATGATTAGTTTATTAAAATATAAGAAACATAATGGTGTATGTAATATATACGATTGCAGACGTTATTGGGTTGTAAATAATGGAATGTTTGTAGAAATTAGATTACTTAAATATGATAATAATAAAAAAGAGGTTGCAGGAGATTATGCCTATATCTATGTACCAATTGATTATAAAAATAAAAAGACAGGAAAACTAATCTTAATAAATAATTCAAAGTATAAACATTTTCACGGACTTACACAAAAATATACTACTAGTTCACAAATAATGTCACCTATAGACGATTGTTTAGTAAATTGCTGTACACAGTTTTACGATGAAGCCGTTACAGGGTATCGTCATATGAGACGTATATGGTTTACTATGGACAAAAAAGGAAATATTTCAGAACGTCATGGTCTATGGGACAAGAATGTATACTTTAATAGTGGTGTATGTATTCCAGCTAATGGAAAGACATATTTAATAGAGGCTTCTTCAAGTTTTTGGGTATTTTCCTTAGACTTGAAAGGTAATTATACACAGTTATTTGGTACCGGTTACAATGATAGTAGTACTTTTGATATGTTCCGCACAAAACCAAATTCTTATATAAATAGTATACAATATACAGATAATGGGGACGGATCATATAATATGTATCCTATGGAACGAGATAGTTATGGTGCTGAGGATACAATAAAAATAGGTAAAGTTGTAACAACAAGAGATTTTAAAACATATGATGCTATGACAATAGTTAATCCTTGTATAATCATACCGATACCAGGAAGAAGTAAAAAACTACGAATTTTTCTTGATAATCAAATAATGGAATCTGAAAAAAGAAGTTCTTCCTATAATGATTATTACAATGTAAAATTTTGGACAGATTATGCTGAAAAATTTTCAGATACAGATTTTGTAAGATTTATTCTTGTAATATCAACATGCATAAGGTCAACAAATCAAAGATGTTTCTTCTATAAAAATGGATTACCAACTGGATTCTCAGGATTCAAAGGATATCTTGCTATAGGAGAAGGAGATAAAGTATGGTATTACATGGTATTTATAGGCGATCTTACATTATTTACGACATCTCCTAAAAATTTCGTACTTAAGGTTGGTGTAAAAGAACAATACAAATCTATACTTGATCCATCAAAAACAGAAGAACGTGTGAGATATTTAGATCAAACATTGCTGAATTATTCACATGGATTACCATACGAGTATTATGAGGAAGGAGAAACAATATGAGTTATAGTGCAGGAAGAATGCCTATATATGTCGATTTAACTACGGCTAAAGCCGATTATACTAATGAAACATTTAATAGCATGTCTCTTCCAATAACAAATCAATTATGTGATCTATTCGGAATGCATATTATCTCTGACCTCACTATTGAAACGGCTAGAGGGAATAGATATTTCATAGGATATGATGACGAAGATCCTAAGTTCGCTATAGGTTGGGCTATCGGAAACACAAATGCCAATATTTTTTATCTATTATGTGTTGGTATGTTTTATGGAGAGCCTCTTAGTCCTATATTTGATACAATTTCATCATCTACTATATCTGATGGGTCATACTATTTCAGACTTATTGAACGCAATTTTTCAAATACAACCAATAAATATTTCTTCTTTAATTATATTTCTGATGAGCATTTTAAAGGTATATCTCCTTTTTATGCTTTACCGTCTGTAAGTGGAAGTAGTACTGTTGGTATTTGGGCTTGTATGTTTAAAGTTGGAGCATCTAAACTGATAGCTTGGTGGTATAGTAATCAATATGCTACTTTTGATTATACAAAAGATGGACTTCTAACATATATATGTAAGACTAATACCTATTTCATTACTGCAAAAAACTATATAGGAAACAGTGATGTTGACTATATTGTCCCATTCCGTTTGGAACACGGGGTTCAGGTAGAAGGCTTATATCTTTATAGTAAAGTACTTACAACCAAGAAAATATATTCAATAAATGGAGAATACTATTATTGTGTTCTGGCGCCATCTGATGCATCTTTCTTGGTAAAAGTGAATTATATTCCTTAAAAAGGGGGTATAGTATGGCATCTTCATATACTAAAATCTTTGCTAATCCTTATCCTAATGGATGGGAAAATCTTCCTTCTTTAAGGACACCAATAATAGCACAGGCTTTACAGCAACATACAAACGCAATCATTAATATAGAAAACTATCTAAATCTTAACGATATACCTCAAAAAGTTTCAGATTTAATCAACGATTCTATAATAATACCAACAAAAACATCTCAACTTACTAACGATTCCGGATATATTACTCGGAATGATATCCCAACACATTTATCGCAATTTGAAAATGACGAAGAATACATTACTAAAAATGACGTAGAAATACCCGAGAATCTTTCAGATTATAATAATGATGTTGGATTTGTAAATAATGCAACTAATAGTCTTATAAACTATTATTTAAAATCAGAAACATTAACCAAAGGGGAAGTTTTACAATTATTTGAACTCATTAAGTCTTTTTCAATAAAAGTTGTGAACGAACTTCCTTTAAATAATATATCTGATACAACCATTTATTGTATTCCAAAATCGATAGATAAAACAGTTGTAGTAGTAGATTCTAATTTAAATCTTGACAATAATGAAGTTTCGAATACTAGTCCATTATTAAATTTAGGGAATGTAGTTACTTCTGAACAAGAAGTGGAGGATCCTTTTGATGGCTGAAGTTTATGAACTATATAATAAGTATATGCATATTAATGGACGATGGGAATTGCTAAATGGAGATAATAACTCCGCAAAAGTTAAAGAATTATTAACTTTTAAAAATAGTATGACCGTCGCTGAACTAACAGCTTTTGATATTAATGATGCCTCAATATTGGCTGGGTATTGTTATAACATATCTGAAAACTTTACTACCGATGATAGATTTGTTGAAGGAGCTGGTGTATCATATCCAGCTGGATCTTGTATAACGGTGGTTACAGTTGGTTCTCAAAAATATTTTAAATACCTTGGACGTGTATTTAATATAGATTACATAGAAGGTGAAATTCATAGTCTGGAAACTATAATTAATAATATTGAAATAGAATGGAATAAAGTAAATAATAAGCCTTTCAATCTTGTTGGGGAAGGTTTGGAAATAACCAATGGAACTCTTAATATAAAAACAACAATAGAAGCTATAAATGCTTTAAAAGCTGCTTTAGAAAACTTGAATTTTACTTGGTCGGCTATAACCAATAAGCCATTTACTAAAATTGGCTCCGGATTAAGTGTTACCGATGACACTTTGAATGCTGAAGGGTTAGTAAATTCTATTAATGAAATAAGAATGTACCTTAATTCATTACAAATAGCATGGAATAATGTAACCGGTAAACCTTTTACTACAATTGGTGAAGGTTTAAAAGTTACAAATAATGTTTTAGAAGCTCTAATTCCGGAACTAACTTGGAACAACATAACAGGCAAACCTTTCAATTCAATATATTCAAGTGACTTTTATGTAAGTAGCAACCAACTCAGAATACAATCCCGTTACAATCACAACGAAATCTATTCCTCAGATATGCAAACACTGAAGTCAATTATTCAGTCATAAGGAGTACATTATGGAAGTAATGACATACAGTAATGCTGTCGAATTTGCTGGTTATATTCGTGATCAACTTCACACTAAGCAAGATATTCTGACAGCTGGAACTGGAATAGTTATAGACAATAATGTTATAGGTATAGGAGCTCTTGTATTAAATGAGCAACCTATTCAATATGACAGTACTTGTTATGGTAAAACGCTGAAAGTCTATCACAATAACACATTACAGCTTGCTATTCCTTTAACTGACGTAGGGACGATCACTATATATTTGGCCACTTTAGGTACTTATATTTATGAAATAGATTTATTACCTGGAATTCCGGCCTTTCATACTGAAAGAACATATACAACTTCCGGATTGAATCCGGTAATTGATATTTCTATCACACCTCCTGTAAAAGCTCCTATGTATCCATTTGCTACAGCTACCGATGAGCAGCTTGCCAATATGATCAATTCATATTATCTCGGTTTGTATAGTGCTGAAGAGGAAAATGAACTTAAGACATTATATTTGCCGGTTGGAGCTAAACGTAGTATTCACTTGAATCATATGGATGCTGGAGATGGGTGTAATGAAGAACATTTTGGTCCTGAAGGAGCTGATTACGACTTCATTATTATAGGACAGGATCACGATGATCTTGTTGAACAATTCGGAACGAAAACGAAAGCTCTTATAACCTTACATCAGGAAAGAATTCTCTATAAGAACTTAACCGATGAAAGATATTTTTACGGTTCAGGTTATGATGAAAAAGGGAAATACTATTATGGTTATCCTAACTTCACTGATGGCGGAGGTTATATTCATTATCAGTCACAATACAACCCATATGTAACATATGAAACCTGCAACAGAAGACAATGGTGCAATAATACATATGTTAATGCTTTACCATTTAACTTAAAAAGAATAGTTAAAACAGTTTCAAAACCTACATTATTATATAACGGAGATACATATAACCTTAAAAACCTCAATGAAAAAGCATTCTTATTATCAGAATACGAGGTATGGGGCGAAAAACGTTATAGGCAGGAAGCTCAAGAAGGAGAAGTCTATGAGTATTATCGGACAACTTCCGAAGATAAATCCAATTGGAAACGATTGAATAAGAAACCTGTCTACAATAGTTCTTCACCTGATAATCCAAATCCTGAAAGCTACGACTATTCATCAGCATATTGGTATTTAAGATCACAGGCATATTCATCAGACTGGTGCGCAGTATATGGATATAGCGGTGGTAAGCCTGATGAGTCAATTCCAAATTATACATCTTATAGTCTTTATTACTGTTTGGGTATAGCGCCCGGATTTTGCTTATAAAGGAGGTCTAACACATGTTCGATAAAGATTTTGACAAACTTAAAAATGAAGTGGAAAAGGCTACAGGCTTTGCTTGCTATGAGACAAGTCCTGGCAGTCAGTTAACATTCTTTGGTACATCTGACAAACTCTCTGAATTCAAAGAATTAGTTTCCAATAAATTACCTACAGGAACAATTGTATATACAATGGATGATGGCGAATCAACTATGTATAGTCAGTTTAAGAATGCGTGGTATTAATGGAAGACAGATACAAATTCGTTGAATACGAAAAATACTGTAACCAATGTAAGTTTAAAGACACTCCGGACGACGAAGAGCCGTGCGATGAGTGTCTTACTATTTCTGGGAGATTATATTCTCATAAACCAGAAAAATTCGAGAAGGAGGAGAGGACATGAAAAGATGAGTGCAGTTGATATAACGTTTGACATGATCAAAAATGCAGCTTTGGTTTTGGTCGGTCTATATGGTATTGAAGAGATCTTTAGTAAGATAATCTCTAAGATAGGATCATGGACTAAGAAAGAGGAAAAGATAGCTACCTTCGATCCGGAGGCTATCAAAAAGGACATTATGGATCAATATTTTGAAGACCAACAGAAGAAATGGGCTAATTATGACACTAAAATAGCAGAAATAGACCAAAAGATTGACGATATTAAGACTGATTTTGAAGTAAAGAATCAGGAAATCAAAGCAGAATTATATTTGCAGACCGATTGTATGCAGGCTGTTTTAGACGGTTTAAAGCAGCTTGAGTGCAACGGTCCTGTGACGGAAGCAAAAGAACGTTTGGACGATCATATTCTTAAACGAGCTTATAAATAGGAGGGTATACCAGTATGATCAAAGGTACAGTAGCCTGGATACTTTCCATGGCTTACACTAAAAAACACGGTGGTGGAGGCGGTACTAATGATTATAACTCATTAGATAATCGCCCTAAAATAAATGGTACCACATTGTCAGGGGATAAATCAGCCGACGATTTAGACCTTATGGCAGAGGGTGATGCCCTAACAAACGATCAGATGTCGGCATTATTAGGTCTTTTATAAGGAGGATTAAAAAATGACTAATTTTGTTTCTTATGCTAACGCTACCGAACTTATGACAGCTATCGGTAACAAGTTCAGAGCACTTTCTGGTGTTTATATTCCCAGAGGTAACAGTGATTTCGCATCTCTTCCGGCTACTTTGACTGGCTCTATGCTTGGCTATGTCTACAATGTGACTGATGCATTCACGACTGATGCTCGTTTCGTTGATGGAGCAGGCGTAAGCTATCCGGCAGGAACCAATATCGTCGTTATAGACGTAGATACGACCGGCTCAGCACCTGATTACAAGTTCGATGAGTTTGCAGGTATTGTTGATCTGTCTGGTATTGAGCAGTCTATCGCTAACATCAAGAACATGATCGCTGGCGCTTTTGATGCAGTTAATGCATACTCTGTTGGTGACGTTGTGGTTAAGGATAGCCATCTCTACAAATTCACATCAGCTCATACGGCAAGCGATCCTTGGGATGCATCTGAGGTAACAGAGGTTACTGTTAAGGATCTCATTGATGCAGCGTTAGCAACGGCTAACAGTAACATCAATACAGCTAAGACAGCCGTTGAGGCTATGATGGCTCCGGCATTTGTTGCAGCTAATGCATACTCTATCGGTGATGTTGTTACATATGAAGACGGAGTATACAAGTTCAAAGCAGCTCATACAGCAGGCGATCCTTGGAATTCTACAGAGGTTGACTCTGTTACGATCAAGGACCTCATCTCAGGAGTAGAACCGGATCAGCTTACAGCTCAGCAGATTGCTGATCTTGAGGCTCTTCTTTAATTAACACGGGTAGTAAGGGCGTTTCTACCATGTCTTTTTGGGGATCACCGGACGGACGTAGGGACGCCCTTATTATATTTGGAGGAATACAATATGAGTTTAAAGAATTTCTCGACTTTCGAAAATCTCGTAACACTGTTTACGGATTTAGGAAGAAAATTGGCTAAAAAGCCTACGGTTATAAGACTATCTCAGGCAGAATACAACGCTTTGTCTTCAGAAGAAAAACATGATACGACAAAAGCTTATTATATTTACGACTATTCCCCTGCACCTGTTACGTTAATCAATGATGCAGTAACTTCACTGACAAGTACATGGAGCAGCAACAAACTATCTGACGATTTAGATAATAAGGTTGATAAGGTCTCAGGAAAAGGTCTGTCTACAAATGACTTTACAAGTGCGGAAAAGACGAAGTTAGCAGAGTTGCAGAATTACGATGATACGCAGATTCGTTCAATGATACCCACAGCGACAAGTCAGCTGACAAATAATAGTGGGTTTATTACAAACGCGGTTAATAACTTAGTTAGTTACTATCTGAAAACAGAGACATATACAAAAGAAGAAGTAAATTCCCTCATTAGCACATTGGCAGGTATTCATTTTGAGTATGTTGCTACTTTACCTACAGAAAACATACAGACAAATGCAATCTACCTTGTTCCGAAGGCAGATACACAGGCAAGAAATGTTAAAGAGGAATACATAAACCTTGACGGTACAACGGCCGGCTGGGAAAAGATAGGTGATACAGATATTGATTTATCTGACTATGTAACCATTACTGAACTAAATACAGCACTTGTTGACTATGTAACAAGTTCGGCCTTTACCACAGCACTGGCAACAAAATCAACACAAGTAAGGCTCACAAAGGCACAGTATGATGCTCTTACAGAAGAAGAAAAACACGATACCACAAAAGTCTATTATATAACTGATTACACACCTATGCCTGTAAATGCAGAACTTAACGATACAGTTACAGCAAGTAATAAGGTATGGAGTAGTCAGAAAGTAACCGATGAGATAAGTGGGATTTTAACTTACCCTAATATGGTGTGGTTATGTGCAACAACAGGGCAAGTTATACCTGAAAACATAACAGATAGTAGTAAATGGGAACTTGATTCTGGGATAACAACAATTGCAGATAGTACCTATTTAGAGGATAACACCTCACAAGGCAATTATTATCTTCCAAGTGTTAGGAATACTAACATAACTTGGGATGTTTTAAGAGAAGGGCATTATACAAGTCTTATTGCCGTTCTATTTCTTAAAGGAACACATATTCAACCAAATCCTAAAAAAGTTGTTATAGGGTCTGTACCCTTGAATCTTCTTTTACAAGTACCTTCTGTCGAAGATAGTAAAGAATATTATTTTTGGACACCCGATTTTAAAACACAACTTTGTTCCGGTGGATATTATGCTTTCGGACGTGTTGGACTTGGTAAAACACCTTCACTTAACTATCCGTCAATGGGAGTAAAACTAATTTTCATTGGTACAAACGGACTTATTGATACGTCTGTTGATAAATGGGGAGTAACCCTATACGCAATATAAAAGAGAGGAGACTAACAAATGGGAATGATAATGCATGATGATGTACCTTATGGAGAGGGAACTTCCTATACAGCAGGTACAGGCATAGCGATAAACAATAACATCATAGCAGTAGATGCAGACAATGCACCCGCAGAAGGAAGTGAAAAGCCCGTAAAGAGTAAAGGGGTACATTCAGCATTAGAATCAAACAGTGCTGAATCTGCATCTCTTCTCAAATCCACAGTAGGATGGACGGGGAAGAATCTTCTTGGAGCGTATTTAGGAAAACGGTATGATGCAAATGGTGTTCTTATAGATGATACAAAGGGTGTTTGCTCTGAAAAAATACCCGTTCAATTTGGCGATTCTTTCATAGCATCAAAGAAAACAGCAACCGCATCTGGAAAAGCAATGCTTTTACGAGAATATGATTCAAGCGGAACGCTGACAAACTCTATAACCGTTCTCGATTGGAATCAGTTGAGCGCAACTTATACCGTTCCAGCAAGCGTTTATTATATAGCCGTGTCGCAGACATTCACGGAAGACGCAAGTGAAAGCGTCATGGCTACATATGAAACTATGATTCGTAAAGCCTCTATAACAGATGATACCTATGAGCCTTACCATGAAAGTGTAGAAGAAGAAATAGAACAAATCTACGCAGATAACGGAGTATTAGGGGCGAAGAATTTATTTAATCTCTATACAAAAGAGATGAACCCAAATATCAACAAAGAAATATTGTCAACTGGAATACGAGTGTTTAGTTCAAATAAAGTTACATGGTATCATGTAAGACCGAGAATGGATTATCTGCCTAAAAATACAAATTTAAAACTGACAATGACAGTTACGTTTAATAGCGGTAATCCATTAGTAGAAGTGGTTGGTCTAAGTGCGGAAGATGGTTCAGATATTTCTCTTGGTATAGATGCTTCGATAACAAGTGGTGATGTTGTTAGTTTAGATATAAACACTGGAAATTACAAATATATTGATTTAAAATTATTTGGAAATCAAGGCGGTAGCGGTAGTATTTGTGATGTAAGTTTTACAAATATTATGCTCCGTCTTGCCTCCGACCCCGATGACACCTATGTACCTTATGCTATGACTAATAGGGAATTGACGGAGAAAGTAGCAAAAAGCACGGAAACATTCGGACAAGTCGAAGCTTATAGAAATAATGGTGTTGTTATGTTGAAGTTCACAGGAGCATCTATTACAGAAGCAGACGGTATGACACTTGGCACTCTTTCAGAAAAGTATAGACCTATTGTGGAATTTAGAACTATGACAAAGATTTATAACGGTAGTTCTTACGTTGATGTTCAAGTAAATATCAATACAAGCGGTGTTGTTAAATTGATGAGTACAACCGGACAGGCAATAGAAAATATTCAGCCGAGATTTACACTACATACACCTGTTTTTATACCTTCAATCAACTAATCATCCCTTGTTTGCGGTCAAGGTTAAAAACTGCAGAGAGTTTTATGGTAGCCAAAATAAAATCAAAAATACAACTTTTTAAGGAGGTCACATGACAATGACATTATTCATAGCGCTCTTCACTGTTCTGGCTGGAGCAGTAGCGAGCCTTATCACAGAAGCCATTAAGAAATGGTACGCGAATGCTGAAAAACCTTATTCATCTAACATGATAGCATTAATCGTTTCTATAGTAAGCGGGGGTCTTGGTACCTCCGTTTATTATATTCTTAATGATGTACCTTGGACGATCAATAACATCATCTGCATTCTGCTTATGATCGTTGCTATCTGGGTAACCTCTATGGTTGGATACGATAAGGTTAAGCAACTTCTTGAACAGATAGGAAAGGTTAAAGATGAAAAAGGCAAAGAGACGACTGAAGGGAACTGATGTGGTTCTTATAGTAGTAGGACTATTTGACGTTTTCTTTACTTTGGTTATGTGCCAGTTTTTCTATCTATATCAGTCAGTTCCCGATTCTCTGATTGTCGCCATATTCGGTGCGACATTTGGAGAATGCGGGTTCTGTACTTATATTTATAAGAAGAGAAAGGAAAACGAAATGAAACGAACAACTTTCGGTGAGGTCACCGGATTTGATGATGCGGAGGTGATAGACGATGGCATACACGGAACAGAGCTTTCTACGGAAGATAAAACCGATGGTGATCAAGGACATGCAGGAGTCGAAGATCTTAGCATCCTTGACGGCGGCTCAGGCATTCATTGAGTCGAGCAAAGGCAATAGTGGTCTCACATCTCAGTGCAATAACCTATTCGGTATAAAGGGCTCTTATCATGGTCAGTCAGGTACGTTCTGGACCACTGAATACTATAACGGTGTAGCAACAAGGGTTCGAGCAGCTTTCAAGAAATACCCTAGCTGGCAGGAGTCTATTGACGATCACTCAGGTATGTTCAATCGCATGGCCAGGTATAAGAATCTGCGTGGTCTTACCGACTACCAGAAGGCCTGTGTATATGTTAAGCAGGATGGGTATGCTACAAGTCCTACTTATACTAATACACTGTTCACTACGATCAATAGACTCGGTCTGTATGCGTGGGATGCAGAGGCTCTCGGTAAACCGGTACCTGTACATGCTCCTGCTCCTTCAAGAGAAGTTAAGAAGGCAATTGCACTTCCTACACTTAAGAAGGGTTGCAAGAATGATTATGTCCTTCACTGGCAGAAGTTCCTCAATCTCAATGGATATTTCTGTGGTCTGGAAGATGGTAAGTTTGGTATCAATACCGAAAATGCTGTAAAAGCTTTCCAGGTTAGCAAAGGATTGACAGCTGATGGTATAATAGGAGCTAGAACTTGGAGAAGCATTGGATTAACTGCATAAGATTTATTATATTCCTACTTTATTCCTACAATAACATACGTTATAGCCCTAATTAGTATTGCTCGCAGTTTCAATCGAAGAGGCCGCTACAGCAGGTAAATTCTAAAGAAGGGCGTAGAGACGCGTATTATATTTCAGTAAAAAGTGAATAAATGTAGGACAATCATACATTAATCCTACACTAGTCATACAACGGGACTCCTACACTGGGGTCCTGTTTTCTTTTTCATATTTGTGGAGATGGCTGCTCGGACGAACTGCCTCCGTATGCGAGTAGCTATCAGTTCCTTCCTAAGGGAGTCATGGGGATGTCTTGCGTTCCGTGCGGGATCACCTAGCGTATAGCGCCTCATGGCTTTCTTTGGAATTTACAAGCCTTATATTTTTTTCGATTCCAAAAATTCCCCGGGTGGGATTTTCAGAAAAACATTCGCGGTTTTTACATATACTCTTATAGAAAAGGAGGAATTAATTATGGACAGAAAAATATTAATGTTTGACGGAACGTTGAAAACCAGATCGGGAAGACGAATTCCTTGGACTGATGAGCAGACAACAGGAAATGATGATGATTCTAATATAGTGGATCAGTCGTTACATTGGTTTCATGAAGGTTATGGCAGCTTTCAGCTGTATAGGCTTCATCAAATTGATGATACGAGATATTATATTTGTGAACCATTACATAAGTATTGTTCAACAAGTTCGGAGAATTGGGATCGATTTACAGAAGATCCGGAATTAGCATTAAAGGAGTCTTAACGGCTCCTTTTCTTTTGTCGCGTAATTTACCATGCCTATATTGGATACTATTAACCAATAAGGAGGATTTAACTATGAGCACTAAAGAATTAGTAATATCAGCATTACAGGAGCAATTAGATTATGCTAAGTATGAGATTGAATGGGATAACCCAGTTATACCATATTTAGATGATCTAAAGCAGGATTTAAGCAAGGTTTACAAAGATTTAATGGCAATAGGCAGTTATCAGCATTGGAATGGTACAGAGAAAAAGGAGGAACAGTAAATGAATTTTGAACTTGATTTAACAGATGAAAGATGGGATGTAAGAAAAGAAGCATCTGACAGGCAACAAGTTATAGAAGGTAGAGACTATGTTCGCTATGTAGTTAGTTTTAAAAATAGCGAATACGGAGTAAGTATTATCAAGAACTATGGATCATATGGTTATGATGATGACCAATGGGAAATAGGATTATTGAAAGATGGTAAACTATATGACAAATTACATCGGGACTTTCATTTAGGAGATGATGTAATAGGATGGTTAACCGATGAAGAGGTTAAAGAATGGATTGAGAAATTCTATAGCCTATATGTATTAAAAGAACCTAAAGCAGTATTACGATCAGAGATAGCTAGATTACAAGACGAACTAGATGAATTGGCATATGATACCAGTTGTATTGTGGATCGATTAAATAATGCTAAGGAAGCATTAAATACATTATCAAATGAGTTTGTTGAAGAGGCTCTGCATTAGCAGGGCTTCTTTATTTTTGCCATCTCTTCTTTAAGCCAATTCACATCTCGATCAGTATACACAGCTTCTGTAATGTCATTAATACTATGTCCCACAATACGCTTAATTGCATACTCATCTAAATTATATTTCTTAGCCAGTGTCACAAATGTCTTTCTTGGATCATGAGGACGATGATTCTCTATACCTAATTGCTTCATAACATCATCAAATCTGTGTCTATACATATCATAAGTAAACAGATCTCCATCTTTACTGATCAGATACTGGCTATTATTAAGTATAGCATTATTATATTTGTTTTCTATTATCTCCTGCAGAAACGTAGGGACGGGTACTATACGGTCTTTACCGGCTTCTGTTTTCATTCCACCTTTAACAGTCCAATTCTCAATGTCCACATTTGATATTTCTATTAATCCCAATTCTTGTGGACGCCATCCCATATAAGTCTGTATAAGAATCACATCGACATATGGAATAGTTATATTTTCCCATAATTTCACTATTTCTTCATTATTAAAAGCTGAATGCTTGCTAGTACCGGACTTTATGTCAGCCAATGTAACAGCATCAATAGTAAATGTGCGAGCGTAGTTACGATCCACAAGTTCATACTCAACCGCATAATCCAGCATAAGATTAAATAGGCTTTTCACCCTACTTTTAGTGTTAGGACTAGTTATATTCTCTATAACGCCTTTAATATGCCTTGCTCTGAGCTCCTTCACAGCCATATAATACACCGGTTCGCAATGTATCCAGGCAGCTGTAATAGTTCGTTTACTGCTATCTGAATTAAGTGTCTCGAAGTATTTCTCACTCCATTGAGCATATAATTCCTCCACAGTAATAGCCGAATCAAGGTCATAAGGGTTCTTATTATATTCGCTCAGTGCCAAATAAGCCTCGTTATATGTAGAAAAGTACGCTTCGGGCTTCAGTAAACGGCATACAGGGCGCCCATTTTTGGCTTTTCCGACTGTAATCATAGCTCTAAAAGGCTTTCTGAGGTTCTTTCCCTTAATCTCACTGATCTGTCCAAAGCCATTTGGCAGACGCATATGCTTCTTTCTATTTATATTTTTAGCCTTCTTTTTAATCGTAGGGACGAGCGGATACCCACAATGTGGGCAAGTTAAAGCTTTATCTGATACCGGTAATTCACATTCAGGACAATTCTTAAGCATTATATTTACCTCCTTGGGTGTAGGAATAAAGGAATCATACACCATATACGCGAAATTTGCAAGGCATATTATGAGATACATAGGAGAGGAGAAAGGGGATTACTATGAAAACTTATAGCGATATATACCGAGACAAAAGTCTTATAAAAGAATGCATATCAATTATGAAAACTCCAGGATTTATAAAAATGTTAAAGGAGGAGTACAAAAGATATTTCAAACAGCAAGAGGACTACTATAAAAGGTTAGAAGCAATAGAACACGAAGATTAGTGAAAAATACAATTCCTCTCCTTTTTTCGCGCAATTTACAATTACTATAATGGATAACAATCGTTATCGAATCGTTTATAAAAAGGAGGAAAAGTACATGAATAACGAAACAATTGATCTGAAGAAATTCAAAAGAGAAGCAAAAATCAGAGAAATAAAGCAGAAAGCAATGGGTGCAGCAAAAGCAACTATTGAATGGTGTACAGATAATAAAGAAGGTTTAGCTATTGCAGGCATTACGATGGCAGGTGCTGGAAAGCTATTAGGAAAAGCTATAAAGCATCATGATCTTAAGGTCGAGCAAAAACTAAAAGATCTTAAAACATATGATCATTCAACAGGAGCTTACGTTGAACTTAAGCATAAACTTAGAGGTAGAGATATTGAGCATATTCAGAATTTAAGAAAATCGACAGGTTGTAGTTATACAGATGCATTAATGAAACTTAATTTGGTAAAACGATAGCGAGGTTATTCATTAGAAGGACTAAGATTTACGGTCCTTCTATATTTTTCGCGAAAAATACAATGGCTATTATGAGAAGATATAGGGTTCGATTCCCTCTAGAGTACAGGTGTACAGCTTCTCATTATTTTTTTTTCAGAAGGAGGAAAGCACTATGTTAAGACTATGGGTTTATGGGAAGTTAATCAATTACTACAGCTTTTGTTGGAGGGTTTATCACAACCTTTACGAGGAAAACAGAACAAGAGCTAGCCGCGATATGATGATTCATTATCAAGATAAGTTGATTAAAACATATCGTAAACGGGATGCATATCGCCGTTATATTTTGGTAAGGAGGATGGATTAATGATCAAATTCCTATTTATTTGCAATAAGAGCAAGAAGAAAAAAGAAACTTGTTTTCATGGAATAGAAGGAATGTGTGAATTGAGTGAATGCAATTACACATATAATCCTAAGTTTGCAAAGAATAAGAAGACAGTAAAACTGGCTAAAAAACTTATGGAGACGTTCGATGAGCCTGAAGATCGTTATTACGATATCATCGTATTAAAGGAAAAGGAGGTAAAACATGAAGGATTATTTAATCTGGGCCGCAGAAGAAATGGAAAATAAATATGGGATGGATTTCGATTTCTGGCAGGAATGGATTATGAGCGGTGGTTATATTCCGCCAAGTTGCTCAATTGATTCATATTTGGAGGCTAGGTAAGTGTTGTGGAATCAATCAGATCCTATTATTAATCAGGAATTGGCAGATAAAGTCAAAGAGATCAAAGCTTTTTCAGAAAATGAGGAAGAAAAGGCCAAAGTTAATCAGTACTTTGAAGATGCTAATATTTCTGAAATAGGACGAAAATTTGAAAATGCAAAGCTGGAGGATATTTTAACAGTCTGCCATATAGCAGTACGGAGGTTTCCGGCAGAGTATGTAACTGTATTATTAGATTATATTTTAGAAGGAGAAAACAAAAATGACAGAAGAAGCTAAAAGAATATTAACGGAAGAATCAAAGAAGGTAGAGAAGGAACTCAACGATATGATTGAAAATAATGATATTTCATCAGCGCTAACCAATACTACAAAATGGTTAGCTGTTTTAACTGGCTGTATAAATAAGAAGGTCTCTCAGGGTGATAATGATCCCATATTTGTTATGTCTATCATATCAGTAGTTAATGCTGCGGATCATTTTATGAGTATATTAAGACAATTCGATAAGGTCAATGAAATGTCAGAGTATTTAGAGAGGGTAAAGAATGAAGGTAAAGAGTAAAACAATTATAGGGGTCGTATTATGGCTATTATTTATTATATTTTGCCAAATAAAGGCATATGGGTATGAATACACGCCTGAAGAAATAGTATTAATAGCCACTGTTGCACAGTCAGAAGCAGGTAACCAGACGGAATTAGGAAGACGCCTGGTTATCGATTGCATACTAAACCGCGTTGAGGCTGAAGACTTCCCCAATTCAGTCTCTAGTGTAATCCTCCAGAGGGGGCAGTTTACTTCCCATAGGCTGCCCCCACCTCCTGAGGTGATCGTATGGACGAAGGAGGAATTATATTCTCGGACTAACCCGAACGTTTTATGGTTTAGAACTAAAAGATACTCGAAGTACGGAGCACCTATCTTAAAGGAGGGTGCTCATTATTTTTCTGGGAGGTAACGATGGATAATAAAGCCTATATTTGTCAGTGCTGCGGAGGCACAATAAATCGAGCAACTATGAAATGTGAATATTGTGGTACGGAATATGAAAAGGCTGATGATCAAGTTCGCTTACGTATTGAGACATTCCAGAATCCTGTAGAAACTTTAGCATGTCAGGTTGGTATTACTGATGAAGATATGATGGTATTAGGTCCTGAAGCGGCAAGTAAGTTAGCTATGCAAAGCATGTGTCGACAATTGTCAGAATGCTTGATGCCGTTTATCGACATGCATGTGGAGCATTATAATTGTACACGGTCTCATTATTTAACAGGTCGTTTGAAAGTGGTAAGACCTGTAAATGAATTTAGGGAGGAAAAGGAATGCTAACAGTAGCTTATGACAAATCAGATAAAGATCTACCTTGCATTTGTGTCATGAAAGCTGGTGAACGTCTTAGCTATGCATGCGTGAAGATGGTGATAGGAGAACAAGCTGAACTCTTATATAGGGCTTTAACCGAACAGGATTTTAAAATTAAGGAGGACAAAATAAATGACTAAGAAAGAAATTAAAAAAGGTGACATTGTATTACTAAAGGACGGACGTAGATGTATTGTTATGCCAGATATCGAAGATACAAATAATGGATTAGCATTATATGGAATGCTTAGATTCCGCGGTCTCGTTTTAGGAGGTGTTTACGACAAGAGATTTGGTATAATCGCAAATCTTAATGAATATTATGACGATGATCTAACGCCTTCAGATGGCGATAGCCGCTATACAATTATGGCTGTTAGGAAGAATCCTGTTGAATCTGCATCCTATCTATTTGAAATGTTAACAAATGACAGTATAGATAAAGATAGATATTACTGGAACTGGAAGCGTGAAGAAATAAAGGAAGTAACCATGGAAGAAGTTGAAGAGAAATTTGGATGTAAAGTTAAGATTGTGAAGGAAGAAAAAGGGGCTGGTTAAATACTGGCCCTTATATTTTTGTCATTAAAAAGTGAGGAATAAGATGAGTGATATCATAAAATGCAAAGATTGTAAGTATTGTGAAAGATGGCGCACTCCTGAACAGGCTGAGAAATTTGGTCAGATATATGAGTGTCATTTATTAGTTATAACTAATCCATCACCTGATGACTATTGTTCAAAAGCAGAAAAAGCAGAAAGTGAGGATGATAAATGAAAAAGATACGTCTATTTTCTACTAAAGCAATAAAAAGTATTGAGGGAGAAGAGGCCGAACTATACCTTGATTTCTACTTGGTATTAAATAGAAATTATATTTTCACATTTTTGATAGATTCTCCGAATTTAGCTTGTAGTGATAGAAATCCTATAAAATTATGGAAGCATTTCTTGATATTATTTGAAGAAGGATATGTTAAATATTTGCGTAGATATGAAACCATACTCTTTACAAAGATGGAAGAAAGTGAGAAACACTGATGGAAGTAATTATATTTTGTATAACACTAAGCCTAATATCGGGAGGTGCACTAGTTGGATTCGGTTATATACTTGGCAAAACAATGGCTGAAAGAGAATTACGTGTGGATATTTGTAATCCTGATGTACATATGGACAGCATTAATAACAGCAATGTTGATATGGGCCATAGCAACGAAGAGCACGATGGAAGATCGTATAGGTGTAATGATTGATTGGATACTGGATTATCCAAATAAGAAAGGAGGGATAATTATGGAAAGCATCAAATTGCAGACATTATATTCTACAAATGAAGACTTCAGAAATTACGTTAATAAATGTGCTAAGACATATCGCAAAACTGTGGATGAGGTGTTAAGTATGGCTACTACTAGAGAGTATGCCGAGTATTGTGCCAAAGGTGGTGAAGTAAATGGAAGGGGAGAACCGCAGTAATTACAGCATTATGGACGGTATTGAAGATTCTTTTATATTCAGCAAAAAGCAGGCACTAAAAGCAGCTAAAGATCTTCGGTATCCGCCTGATGTAATTGAAAAAATTAAAAGTTGCACAACTATGGGACAACTTTCTATAGTTATGTCAACAGCAAGACAGACTTATTTATAAACTTTCATCGTCTCATGTTGGTTAACATAAATACAGTCTGTTTTTTATTATGGTAAACCTCTATTATATTTGTCACTAAGGAGGTGACAGATATGGGTGTACCAGTATCAGTAGCAGCAAAAGTATTCGGGAAGGATCCTTGTTGGGTTAGAGCCGGTATTATATGTGGTTGGTTACCGATAGGAACAGCTACAAGAAACGGTAAACAAATAACGGATCTATCTCAAATGAATTCAAAGTTAGGGCGGATTAACTATTATATTTCGCCTAAAGCATTATATGAATTAACAGGTTATTTATGGAGGAATAAAAATGGACCAGACAGCTAAAGCAATAGATGGAAATGAAGCTATTGAGATTCTTAGATGGCTTATATTTGATGATACAGAAATCACAGATGAAAACGATAGGGTACAGCTTGGATCGATGCTTACGTTTATAGCAACGGAGGCTAAGCCTTATTATGAAAAATACAAAAAGCAGGAGACTAATAATGTCAACAGTGATCAAACCGGAGATCAGCCGGAGTAATCCTTATTATATTTCTAAGCATAGATACTATGAGTTAAAACACTTCTGTTTACAATACCCGGAATGGAAAAGGGACTATATTTCTCTTTCTTTGGAGGGCGTAAATTCGAAAATTCCCCGGGTGGGAAAATCCACAAAACAATTATCATTAACCGAGAAAAAAGCAATTGTATTGGAAGAGCTTTCAAGTCATATTACTTTGGTAGAATGTACGGCACTTGCTACCGACAAAGAGCTTCACAATTATATTTTGCAATCTGTTACTGAGGGTAAGTCTTTTGAATACCTTCAAACTCATGGTATGCCTTGTTGTCGTGATACATTCTATAACAGATACAGAAAATTCTTTTGGCTTTTAAATTCAGTACGCAGGTGACCGTATTCTATTATATTTTGATAAAGGAGATAGGTATGAATACTTTAATACTAATACTTGTTTGTATTCTGTCTTTGCTTGTCGGATTTGTATTTGGCATTGTTTATTATATTCACACTAATTATGCCGGAGACATCATGGTTAGAAATGACGATGAATGTTTAACAGAAATACATTTTAATCCTGGAACAGATCTTTCCATAACAAATTACAAGTATATAGTACTTCAAATGAAACATTATGAACGCGAAAATAGCACGTCCTATAATGGACAATAGTGTCTAAATGCCACAATAATAAGGAGGTATAAAAATGGCAGCAGAAAACACTAGAGATTTACTTGACGAGTTTAACACTAACGTATTAAAGGCTATCGGGGAGGTTGACTCAATAACACAGGTTAAAGAACTGTTAAAGAATAATTATATTCTTGATGGTTATCGTGTACAGATAGAGGAAGATAAGATCTATCTGCAGAACGACAGAGAGTTAAAGTTGGCCGAGATCGATAAGGAAATGAAAGAAGCCGAGTTAGCTTTCAAAGAACGTGAGCTTGAACAAAAGAGAGAACAGTTTATTCTGGAGAACGAGCGGCGTAAAGAAGAAAACGAACAGGCTAAGAGAGCAAACGATCTCAAAGACGAAGAATTGAAGCAGGATCGAAAGAAACTGTACATTGAAACCGGAATAAAGATCGGAACAGTTGTAATCGGTGGTGGTCTAACCTGGTTAGCTATATGCGTAGGCAATGAAGGAATACTCAACAAGACAGCAATAAGTATCTGTGAGGCATTAATACCTAGACGGGTATAATGGATATTTGTCCAGACAATAAGATAGGGGTCTTAAACAAGGCTCCTATTTTTCTGTCGCGAAAAAAACACTTCCTATAATGGAGACGGATGGTTTCTAAAAAATATTAAGGAGGAAAAACATATGAATTGGACAGTAGTAAGAGTAATACTGGCAGCAGTATTTTCAGGATTAGGCGGAGGAGCAGCAGCCTTTGTATCTGAAAAGCTGAATGATCAGAGATACAAAGAAAACTTCGAAAGACATATGAAGGAAAAAGAACAGGATCATACGGAACCGGAAAATTGAATATGGATATTTTATAGGGGAGACGAAATCAGAACGTTTCCTCTATTCTTTTGCATTAAAAGGAAGGAGCATTATCCATGGTAACAGAATTATTGAATGAGGTTGGCAAAGAAGTAGCAACCGAAACAATCAAGAAGTCACCGTTATTAGCTACTATTATAGCTATAACAGGTACAGTAGTGACTACAGTATTAGCTGTAAAAGCTACTCCAAAGGCTTTAGAATCGCTTGACAAGCTGTATTCCGAAAAAGAAGAGCCTACAAAGTTTGAAGTCGTTAAAACGGCTGCTCCGCATTATATTCCGGCAGCATTATCACTTGGTGTGACTGTTGCAGCTGAGGTATTTTGCTATAACGAGATGTCTAATCGGTATGGATTAGCATTGACTACATGCGGAATTCTTGAAGAAGAGATTGCACGTAAAAACGAAAAGATCGTGGAGTATGTTGGACAGCGTAAAGCCAGACGTATGGACGAAGAGATTGCTAATGAAAAACGTAAGCAACGTAGTCCAATGACTGACAGTACGGAAGTTATATTTACCGGCAATGGTCAGAGTTTATGCTATGACACCTTATCAGGAAGATATTTCCGTAATGACATGCAGGGTATCAAAGCTGCGATAAACATATTCAACATGGACTTCATAGAGGAACGTGACGGTAATGCATTTGACGATCCGCCGGAAAAAGAAATAAACGATCTGTATATTCTACTCGGATTAGGAAAAATCGGGTACGGCAAACTCGTCACAAGCAAGATCATTGATATTAATGGAATCTTCGGTAGTGACATAACAGAAACCGGGGAGCCATGTCTCACAATAGATCTTGAGCGTTATGTGCATATGCCTAGTTGTTATTAGGCGCGAAAAATACACACTGTATAATGGAGGAGTAATAGGGCTCCTCCATAACACAAATGATATTCTTAGGAGGATAAAAAGATGGCAACGATCAATGAAGAACTTACTAATGAGGCAGTAGAAACAGTAACGGTTGAAGCTTTAGACGCAGCTAAGGAAGGTTTGACTGGATCAGGCTTTGCAGTAGCAGCATTTGCAGGTATTGGTGTTGGAGCAACAATATATGGAACATACAAGCTTGTAAAATGGGGTATTGAAAAAGCTAAGAAAGTTAAGGCAGCAAAGACGGTCGAAGATTTACCGGAAGATTTCGAAAATCTCAAAGATGCAGATCAGAGCGATGAAAACCAGGAATGATATTTGGTAACATTACCTATAACGAAGGAGTGATGCAGAAATTGCATTGCTCCTTTTGTTTTTGTGGAGGAACGTATGGACGATATTAATTTCAATAATAGCTTAAAATCTAAGACCCCTTCTCCAACATTAGGTGATATTCCTGAAAAAGAGCAGCATGTTAAAAAAGTGATTAAAGGCAATGCATCATTTGCAAAGCCTACACTTATGAAAAAATTGAAGGACACTTTCATTTCGGATGATGCTAACAATGTAGGATCTTACATCGTAAATGATATTATTGTGCCCTCAGTTCAGGAAGGAATCATCAACACCATCATTTCGGCAACGACAATGATATTTGGAAGAGGTAGAGGTGGCTATTACGGTTATAGACCTTATGACAACATCTCTAAAGCATCATGGAGACAGCCCGATCGATATGATAACACGCCATATGACAGATATGGATATCGTAGGGACGATCGTGGTGCTTCCGAATACAGATCAACAAGATCATACCGCGATGTAGAAGTAGATACGTACGAAGACATGCTTGATGTCATTCACGAATTATATTCTCTGTTAGAGAGATACCATATGGTTCGTGTATCAGATTACTTCTCGGCAGCGGGCTTAACAGGCGAATTTACAGACAACCATTGGGGTTGGTATGACTTACCGCCTCGTATAGCACCTAGAAGAACTATGAGCGGGCGTTGGACAATAGATCTTCCAAGGCCTGTAGCACTTAATCAATAAGGAGACAACAAATGAAAAGCAAAAAGACAAAAAAGAAAGATATTTTAGGTAAGGATACTGGCAAATACATCTCATTTGCAGAACTCACAGAAGCTCGTAAGCAGGAAATGGAAGGAGTACTTCCGGGATTCCAGACACGTATAGAGATGGGTGATAAGGATGCCGTTGTAACCTCACCTGGCACATTTGAACGTAGCTTATTCAAAGTTGGAAATCATTGATATTCAGGAGGACATACTTATGACAGACTTAGTAAAAGGGGTAATTATCGGTGTTATAGCGGTTAAGGTGATTGAATCAGATACCGTTAAGAATTATATTCACAAGGTTATCCGTAAGAAAGCAAAGGACTTCGGAGAGAAGGTTGCAGATGCTGTGTTTCCGGTAAAGGAAGAAGAACCTGAGGAAAAGGTTGTTAAGCGGGATGAAAACGGAAAACCTATTGCCGGCAGATATAGATATGTGGACTACATAAAGGATTATCCTCAATTTATTATTCTTTATGACAGTCAGGGCAATCCTCATAGAGTTCGTAAGGAGGCTGTGAAATAATATGACAAGTGATGAGCGGGAAATAAGGGTTTATCTCAAGCAAAGATATTCTCCCAAGTTTGTTCAGGGTAAGTCACCTAGACAACTTTATGCGATCTATAGATCATGTATAGATAGGGATAAAAGAAAAAACCAGGTGGACGGGCAACTGTCCATCTTTGATTTTATTAAGGAGGAACCAAGATGATTAAGGATACTTTAAATGATGTAGCCTTAAGTCTTAGCGAGAACAGTCCTAAAATAATGATATTTATGGGCGTTACTTCGCTAATAACTGCTGGAGTATGGGCATGCATTAAAACTAAGAACGATCTTCCTGATGCGATTCATGAATCGAATTGCAGAATTGACGATGTCCATGACAAAAGAGAAACACAGTCAGAAGAAGAGTATTCGGCTATGGAATACAAAAAAGATCTGACAGAAGCGTATGTACGGAAGGGAATCCGCGTTGTTAAGGTATATACAGGTCCTACAGTATTGACCATCATTGGTGTAGCATTGATATTTACCGGTGAGCACAAGTTACTTGTTAGTCTTGCAAGTATGACTGCTACTGCGGAAATGTATTCCGAAGCATATGAGAAGCTTAAATCTAAAGTTGATGAAAACTTTGGAGAAGGAACAGCTGAAAACCTCATGATGGGTGGAAAACTCAAGAAGACAAAAGAATTCAAAGAGTCTGATTGGGAATTCACAGATGATCCTGAAGATATTTATACATTCAGATTTGATCAGACGAACCCTGAATGGGTAGATGATCGTAAGCTTCTTTATGATAAGCTGTCAACGATGCAGAGCGCTATGACTGACGTTATGGTGAGCAGGCTCAAGACTGATATTTACGGCAATGTAGAACGCCCGGGATATTACTTCTTACATGAGGCATTACATATGCTTTGTATAGAGCCTGAAGCAGAAGGTAAGATCGATATAGCACAGAATGCCGGAAACATATTTGATCCGAAGAACCCTATAGGCGATAACTTCATCGATATAGGTCTGGACAATCCCAGAAATGTAGCATTCTTCTTTGAACCGGGTACAGATCCTAAGGATAGGATATTCAGGCGTGATCCGATAGACCATAATGATCTGTTATATTTGAACTTCAATTGTGATGGCATTATAGGTCCAAGAATCAATCCTAATAGCAGGTTTGAAATAAATTTTAAGAGAAAGCCTGTAATTGCTTGAAAGGATCTTGAAGAGCAGCCCTGGCTTTATAGTCTAGAAGACTTAATAGAGCTGGGGCTTAATTGATATTTCAAATCGTGTTATTAACTTCGAGCGAATCTTCAATGCACTAACTCCTTCACATATGAGATCGTTACGGTACATTATGTCTTTTTACCCATATATGCATTATGAAAACCACAATAGTTTGCCATGACGAGTTAATAACGAAAGGTAAAATCAATCGGTCACTTATTGTGAATATCTTGTATTGGCCTTCGGTGATTGATATTTACCAAAACCAGGTTCGAATAGTATCCCTGCGGGGCTGATGATCGAATACTATAGCGTTCTCCTGGTTAACAAATTAAGGAGGAACTTAAAAATGACAAAATTTGTTATATTTGTAGGTCGTGTCGCTATCACAGCGGTATGTGTTGAGGTAGCGTTGATAGGAAACGAATTACTTAAGCAGGCTAAAATAGATACTGCTAAAAAGCAGGCAAATTCTAACGAAGAGCAGATCGTTGATATTTTGCATGAGCTCGATGAAGTAAAGGATCGTTTGGCTGCTCTTGAGCTTGATTAAGGAGGGCGTATGGACGGAAAAGTTTTATTAGCTTTCATTCTCGGTATAGCAGCAGGCGCCGGTGGTACATACCTCTATTTAAAGCCTAAATACGAAGCTATGAATGCTGAAAATCTCGAAGTAAACCGCAAGTTCTACGAGGAAAAGCTCAAAGAGGCTACGGTCGAAGATGATCAGACCACACCTACCGAGCAGGAAATAGAGTCAGCGGCTCAGGAGAACGCCCAGCATCTCGATCAGCTCCGTAAGGCCGACGAACTTGCTTCAAAGCTTAATTACAATGCTCTTTACAACAAGCAGCCTCTTACAGCTGTAGGTTCTGAAGAAAAGATTGAAGATCAGGTATATTTGATTGCTCCCGACCAGTATGAGAGCGAATCTTTATATGATCGTCGTACTCTTACATATTATGAGGGTGATGATGTTCTTTGCGATGAACTTACAGAAGAGATTCTTGATATCGAAAACACAATCGGAATAGAGAATGTTGATCAATTCGGTAATCCTTTTGAGGAAGATCCTTATGTGATGCATATCCGTAATAACAAATTCGGTTGTGTTTATGAAGTATTCAAAGATGAAAGATCGTATTCAGCCGTCATGGGTGAAGATGGGTGATCCTGCATCTTGTTACTCCTTCTTTTATTTCGAGTGGCTCCTGGATCATATTTGCGATGTCTCACATCCAAAAGAACGGTTCAGGAGTTTACTCGAAACACTCTTTAATCGCGAGTACAAAGTAATTATATTTCAGGACGCTAATAGAGAAAGTGACGGCCTTGATCTGCGACTGCAGTATAATAACTTGCCAAGACTCGCTAAATCCAAGCAGATTCATCCCGTAGACTTAAATAGACCTTGTAGTGTTTTAGAGGTTCTTATAGCGTTATGTCTTAGGATTGAAGAAAATATTTTGAGTGATGAGGTGGGTAACAGAACTTCCATATGGTTTTGGACAATCATGGAAAACATGAATCTGGATCATATGGATAACAACCATTTCGATTGGGTATACGTGAATGAGACAATTGATATTTTTGTCAATCGTACCTACGGACCAAGAGGTGAACGAGGACCGTTCTATATACCCTATTCAGTAAAGGATCTAAGAAATGTGGAGCTATGGTATCAGGCTATGTGGTATATAACCGCTAACCTAACTTAGCTTCCAATTTTTTGTCTTAAAAAGCCGGGGTGGGGGGTTGTCGGCAAGTACTAAGGTAGAGGAGCCGACTTTAAGACATTGATATTTGGAGGAACTATGAATTGTGAACATTGTTTATTAAGACAGGTAATGTATAACGGACACGGACGATATGCAGTATGTAGCCTATCATTAGAAAAGGCAAGAGAATGCAAAAATGGTACAAAATCTCATTATGTTTCTATAGTTAAGGAGGAAAAGCATGAACAGAAATCGGAATCAGTTGATTAACTTCTTTGTAACCAAGGTTAAGGATCATAAAGTAGTTAGTACACATCATGACCACTGGATCAACAAGCCGGAAGATAAGCATAACAATCGTCCTAACCAGAAGAATAATCTGGCTCACAAGCATCGTGCAACTAAGAAAAAGTATATTTATAAGAAGAAAGGGGTTGGCGGGTATGCGTGATTCTGAAAATCCGATCTTCGATCCGGTTAACAATCCTTCACATTACTGTGAGGGGCGTATGTACGAACCCATAGATGTCATAAATGATTGGGATTTAGGGTTTGATCTGGGTAATGCTGTTAAGTATATTTCTCGTGCTGGACGTAAAAATGACGCCGTAGAAGACCTCAAAAAGGCTATTTTCTATATTAACCATAAAATTAGTATCCTTGAACTCGAAAAAGAGGAAAATGAGGCCAATAACGGGCGTATGGACGTGGATTTAGGGCACGGTCAGAGGGATATTTGTTACGGTCATAACGTAGCTACAGGAAAAGATTGGATCCGTTTGGACGGAAAGACGTTTGAGGAAGTATAAATCGGAGGAAACTTAGGTATGGAACATGTAGATTTGTATAAAATTGGTGAAGAAGTACTTATCGGAGCCAGAGTTGAGTCAAGAAAGTTCGATAATAACGGAAATGTGGTCTATGGAGTGTCAATTAAGGGCACAAGAGGTGATTTTCCGTACAATTTTGAGCACGATATGCTCTATCCGATGACAAAAACGGAGAAAAAAGACGAAAAAGTGGTAGAAAATAGAACCAAAAAAGTTCAAAAATGATATTTCGGCCGTCAATTTTGAACGCCGGCCGTCAATTTTGAATTCAGATTTGACGGCTGAGCAATTTTTCGAAAATGCCAGTTTTGTCAGTATTTATGCGGGTTTGCGGGTTTTTGGCAAAAATGCCGGCCGTCAATTTTGAACGAAAACCGTCAAATTTGAATTTAGCTTTTTGAACAAAAATGCCGTATTTACGGGCTTTTTCGGACTTCGGCCGTCAAATTTGAGCACTTACCCTCTAAAACTTTCTGAAATAAGTTTAAAAATAGAAAATAAAAAAGTTTTTGGCCAAATTTTTGCAAAATTGACGGCCGAGATACAAAAATTGTGTGGAAAGGAGGAAAATCAGTTGGATTTCTTCCAAATTCGAGAGAGAAATACTAAAAAAGGCGTAGAATTATATCCTGATTTTAAAGTTTGCCGTTCAAAAGACCTTATGGTACGCGGAAAAAGCTTTTATGCCATATGGGATGAAGAAACTCAGCTCTGGAGTACAGACGAATATGACGTACAAAGGATTGTAGATAATGAATTGGCTGATAAGGCTAAGAAGATTGAAGAACATTCTGATGCCAGAGTATCAGTTAAGTATATGGGAAGCTTCTCATCAAACAGTTGGAAAGACTTCCGTAACTACGTCTCTCATATTTCAGACAATAGTCATCAACTTGATACAAGGGTTACATTCAGTAATACGGAAGCTAAGAAGACAGATTATATTTCAAGACGTCTTCCTTATCCGTTAGAGGCTGGACCTATTGATGCATATGATGAGTTGATGAGTACTTTATATTTGCCTGAGGAAAGAAGAAAGATTGAGTGGGCTATAGGAGCGATAATTGCTGGGGATGCTAAAACAATACAGAAGTTTATAGTTTTGTATGGTGCAGCAGGTGCTGGTAAGAGTACAGTACTTAATATTATTCAGATGTTGTTTGAAGGATATTATACAACATTTGAAGCAAAGGCTCTTACTACAACAAGTAATGCATTCTCGACAGAAGTATTTCGCAATAATCCTTTAGTGGCTATTCAACATGACGGTGACTTAAGTAGGATAGAAGATAATACCAAACTAAATAGTATAGTATCTCACGAAGAAATAGTGATTAACGAGAAGTATAAGTCTGGATATTCTATGCGAGTTAATTGCTTTCTGTTTATGGCAACTAACAAACCGGTTAAGATTACAGATGCTAAATCAGGTTTGATAAGAAGACTTATAGATGTGTCTCCATCAGGAAATAGAATTCCGGTAAAGAGATACAACACACTTATGAATCAGATAGAATTTGAACTTGGTGGTATAGCTCAGCATTGTCTTGATATTTACAATGAGATGGGCAAGACATACTACAATTCATATAGACCGGTTGACATGATGTATAAGACTGATCCGTTCTATAACTTCGTTGAAGAGTGCTATGATATTTTTGCTGAGCAGGACGGAGTAACTCTTAAGCAGGCATATGCTATGTATAAAGAGTATTGTGATCAGACAAATGCAGACTATAAGCTTCAGATGTATAAATTCAGGGAGGAACTTAAAAACTACTTTAAAAACTTTGATGAACGAATTGAGATAGACAAAGAAAAGTATAGGAATTACTATTCAGGTTTCTTGTATAAGAAGTTTAAGAGAGAGATAGAACCTGAAAATGATATTTTTACCAACAAATTGGAATTCAGATGCAGTAAGTCATTATTTGATGATGACTGTTCTGAATATTTGGCACAAGAGGCTAATGAGGAAGGACATCCAAGATACAAATGGACTAATTGTAAAACTAAATTGGCCGATATAGATACACATAAACTACATTATGTGAAGATGCCAGTTAACCATATTGTAATTGACTTTGATTTGAAAGATGAGAAAGGAGAAAAGTCTTACGAAAAGAACTTAGAAGCAGCGAGTAAATGGCCACCTACTTATGCTGAGTTGAGCAAGAGCGGATGTGGCATTCATCTTCATTATATTTATGAAGGAGATACTTCGCTACTTAAGAATAGCTATGACAAAGACATAGAGGTAAAAGTATTTAATGGTAATAGTTCTCTTAGAAGAAAATTAACCAGATGCAATAATTTACCTATAGCGACCATTAATTCAGGATTACCATTAAAAGAGGTGAAAGGAGGTAATCATATGATGAATGTGACCGCTATAAAGTCAGAAAGAGGATTAAGAGCATTAATAGAAAAGAATTTGAAGAAAGAAATACATCCTGGTACTAAACCAAGTATAGACTTTATAGTGAAGATTCTAGATGATGCTTATAATGACGGTTTGAAGTATGATATTTCAGATTTAAGACCTGACATACTCTCTTTTGCAGCAAGCAGTTCAAATCATGCTGAGTACTGCATTAAGCAGGTGAGTATTATGAAATTTAAGTCTGATGAGCCATCTGAACCTGATAAGTATGCATCTGACAAATTGATATTTTATGATGTGGAAGTATTTCCTAATTTGTTTCTTATTAACTGGAAACATGAAGGAGAGGAGAACAAAGTTGTTAGGATGATCAATCCTACTCCAAAAGAAGTTGAAAATCTGCTTCAGTATAAGCTTATAGGTTTTAATAACCGGCGATATGATAACCATATGCTTTATGCAAGGTTAATGGGCTATTCTGAAGAAATGATATTTCAACAGAGTCAAAGGATCATTAACCAAGATCCTGGAGCTTTCTTTGGAGAAGCATACAATTTAAGTTATGCTGATGTATATGACTTCTCGTCTAAGAAACAAAGTTTGAAAAAATTTGAAATTGAATTAGGAATACATCATAAAGAATTAGGATTACCGTGGGACAAACCAGTTCCGAAAGAATTATGGCCAAAAGTTGCTGAGTATTGTGACAATGACGTTATAGCAACTGAGGCCGTTTTTAATGCCAGAAAACAAGATTTCATTGCTAGACAGATTCTGGCTGATATTTCAGGATTAACTGTAAATGATACAACAAGGGCTCATGCAACTAAAATTATATTTGGTAGTGAGAAGCATCCTGATCTTGTATATACAGATTTGAGTAAGATCTTTCCTGGATATTCTTTTGATGCTGGTCATAGCAGTTATAAAGGCGAAGATCCCGGTGAAGGTGGTTATGTATATGCTGAACCCGGATGCTATTCAGATGTAGCACTTCTTGATATTGCTAGTATGCATCCCACATCAATCATAGAACTGAATTTGTTTGGCGAACATACAAAGAAGTTCAAAGATATTCTAGATGCAAGACTTTTGATCAAGCATAAAGACTTTAATAGGGCTAAAAAGATCATGAATGGTGTCTTAGCTCCATATTTGGAAAGTGAGGAACAGGCATCGGATCTGGCACAGGCCTTAAAGATAGTAATTAACAGTGTATATGGTTACACAACAGCAACATTTGATAATCCGTTTAAAGATCCTCGTAATGTAGACAACATAGTTGCCAAGCGTGGGTCTTTATTTATGATCAATCTTAAGCATGAAGTTCAAGACAGAGGATTCAAAGTAGCCCATATTAAGACAGATTCTATTAAGATTCCTAATGCTACACCTGAAATCATAGAGTTTGTCAAAGAGTATGGAAAACAATATGGATATTCTTTTGAGCATGAAGCTACATATGATCGTATGTGTTTGGTTAATGATGCTGTTTATATTGCCATGTATAAGGACGGAGAACACGAGTTTAAACTTTCCACAGGAGAAAAACTTAAAACAAACTGGACAGCAACAGGTGCTCAGTTCCAAATACCTTATGTGTTCAAGAAACTATTTAGTAAGCATGAAATCTGTTTTAAAGATATGTGCGAGACTAAAACGGTTTCGGCAGGGGATTTATATTTGGATATGAATGAAGGTTTTCCTGAGGGAGAGCATAATTATGTATTTGTTGGTCGTGTTGGATCATTCTGTCCAATAAAAGAAGGATGCGGTGGCGGAGAACTTTTCAGAATGAAAGATGGAAAGTATTATGCCGCAGCAGGAACCAAGGGATATCGATGGTTAGAAGCGGAAACTGTTCAGAACCTTGGTAAAGAATCTGATGTGAATGAGGCGTACTATGAGTCGCTTGCTAAAGAAGCAATAGATACCATTAGCAAATTCGGAGACTTCGATGAGTTTACCAATGTAAGTGTTCCGTATGATGATTTGTTACCCCCATTCGATTGATATTTATGCAACCAAATAACTAGTAGGAGGAAGAAAGAAAAATGAAGAAACCTTATTACAACAACATTGAAATCGATAATGCGGAGTTTATGTTCAGACCGAATTTCGAAGGAAGACAGGAAAAGTTTAATACGCTTGGAAACAAGAATTTTACGGTTAAGATCAATAATCCGGAGTTGATCAATCGGCTGAATGAAGAAGGCTGGAATCTTAAGTTTACACAGCCTAGTGAAGAGTTTCCGGAGCCTCAGCCTTATATTAAGGTTAATGTATCTTACAAGCTTAAGAGTCCTAAGATACATTTGGTAAGAGGTAATCAGATACTTTGTGATCTTGACGAGCAAACGATACGTGATATCGACTATGCACGTATTACTCATATGGATATGGTTGTTGCTCCCAGCGCTTATTCTCAGGATGACGGCGAGACATGGAATGTTTCTGCTTATCTTGATGAGTTATGGATCGAGTATGAACAGTCCGCATTTGCTGGAAAGTATTCTTCATGCGCAGCGGAATGATATTTTGGAGGTTAAGTTATGGCTATAGCGAAGTTGTATGACTATCAACGTAAAGCCGTAAATGATCTCCATAATGGATCAATACTATGTGGCGGGGTCGGATCTGGTAAATCCAGAACGGCCCTTGCTTATTATTATATGGTAAATGGTAAAGATCCTGAAAAGAATGATATTTTAAATAACCCATGTGACTTGTACATAATAACTACAGCTAGAAAACGAGACGAACTCGAATGGGAAAAAGAATTAGCAGTCTATCTAATGTCGACAGTTCCTGAACATAACAAATACAATAACAAAGTTGTTGTGGATAGTTGGAATAATATTAAAAAATACATTGGAATAGAAAATGCTTTCTTTATATTTGACGAGCAGAGGGTTGTTGGTACAGGAGCATGGGTTAGATCATTCTTAAAGATTACAAAGAAGAACAAATGGATATTATTAAGTGCTACACCAGGTGACACATGGACTGATTATGCACCAGTATTTGTTGCTAATGGATTTTTTCAGAACATAACTGATTTTAAAAGGCAACATGTAATTTACACATACAATGCTAAATACCATTTTAATAAGATTGATGGATATATGGATGTAGGTCGTTTAATAAGACTTCGAAACAGAATCTTAGTTAAGATGGATTATGAACGTCCAACACAAATTCATCATATTGATATTTGGTGTAACTATGATCCATTTGAATACAGACAACAATTCAGAGGAAAACTTGTAAATGGACAGTTAATAAGATGGAATAACACAAAAGACAAACCTATAGAAAATGCAAGTGAACTTTGTTATGAATTGAGAAAAATTGTAAATACAGATCCAGATCGAATTTCTAAGCTTATGGATATTTTTAATAAGAAGAAAAGAGTAATAGTCTTTTACAACTATGACTATGAGCTGGATATTTTAAAAGATCTGGACTATGGAGATCATGTAGAAGTAGCTGAATGGAATGGACATAAACATCAGCCAGTTCCTGATAGTGGAAAATGGGTTTATCTTGTTCAATACAATGCTGGTGCGGAGGGCTGGAATTGTATTAAGACTGACACAATGATATTTTTCAGTCAGAACTATAGTTACAAATCAATGACACAAGCATCAGGACGAATTGATCGTTTAAATACCCCATTCAAAGATTTATATTTCTATCATTTGAAATCAAGAGCAGGAATAGATTTGGCAATTGCTAAAGCTTTGAGTAGTAAAAAGAAATTTAACGAATCTAATTTCATAGGTAAGTTCTAAATCGCGACAAAAACAATGCATATAATGAAGAGGAGAGAAGAAACGCTCATGTAACTTCTCTTCTTTTATTTTGTTGTGGAGGACCTGATATGAAGGAAAACGAATTTCAAAAGAAATTGATTAAAGAAATTAAAGATCGCTTTCCGGGAGCAATGGTTCTTAAGAATGATCCTAACTACATTCAAGGCATTCCTGACCTATTGATATTACACAAGAACAAATGGGCAGCCTTAGAATGCAAAAGATCAAAAAATGCTAAAAGGCAGCCCAATCAAGAATACTACGTGGATAAGATGAAAGACATGTCTTATTCGTCTTTTATATTTCCGGAAAATAGAGAGGAGGTTCTTGATGAACTTCAACGAACATTTGAGGTTTAAGGGTGAACATGCATTTTTAGGAGCTTCTAAATATTCATGGTTAAACTATGACGAAAATAAGCTTATAGATGCATATTTAAATCATTTAGCAGTACAAAGAGGAACGGAACTACACGATTTAGCGGCAGAACATATTCGTTTAGGTATTAAAATGCCTAAGACAAAAAAGACTTTTGATTCATATGTTAACGATGCGATCGGTTTTAAAATGAATTACGAGCAACCATTAGTGTATTCGGAAAACTGTTTTGGAACAGCAGATTCTATTTCATTCAGAAATGGAAAAGTTCGGATTCATGATTTAAAGACCGGTAAAACCCCTGCTTCAATGAAGCAACTATTGATATATTTGGCTTTGTTTTGTTTGGAATATGACATAAAGCCATCTGAAATAGAGGCAGAACTTAGGATTTATCAGAATGATGATATTCAGCAGTTTATACCATCAGTTAATGATGTTGTTCCTATTATGGACAAAATAAAAACATCAGATAGGATCATAAGCGAATTGAAGGAGAAGCAGAATGAATGATATTTTGATGCATTATGGTGTTGGTCACTTAAATGGAGGTCATTCAGGACGTTATCCTTGGGGAAGCGGTGATCAGCCTTATCAAAGAACAAGTGAATTTGCTTCCATGTATAAATCCATGAAAGATCAGGGCATGTCTGACGATGATATTCGTGCAGGAATGGGCATGACCACAACTGAGTTCAGAAAGAAATTAAACATTTCAAATGAACTGCAGAAGATCAATGATATTTATAGAGCACAGGAACTTAGAGATAAAGGATATGGAGCTACTGAAATAGCACGTTTAATGTCTGTTGACGGAAGAGTTTTAAACGAATCTACGATAAGAGGTTGGCTCAGGGAATCAGCTGTACAGAATGCAGCTAAAACAACTTCAACAGCAGAACAGTTAAAAGCTTCAGTTAATGACAAAGGTGTTATTGATATTGGTAAAGGAATAGAACTTGAATTAGGTGTTTCTAAAACTCGTCTTGGTAATGCAGCTTACATGCTTAAAGATGAAGGTTACAACATCTATGATATTCCTGTTAAACAGTTAGGAACTGGACATTATACAACAGTTCAGGTTCTTGCAGCTCCTGGTATAACAAAAGAAGACATTCTCAGAGACAAAAGCTTAATCAAATCTAATTTGGAATATGAAAATGATATTTCAAATGGTAAATCTGATCTTGGAATGCAAAAACCAGTTTCCATAGATTCAAAAAGGATATTTATCAAGTATGATGAAGATGGTGGATCTGAGAAAGATGGTGTCATCGAATTAAGAAAAGGTGTTGATGATATTTCATTAGGAAAATCTACATACGCCCAGGTAAGAATAGCAGTTGATGACAAATACTTTCTTAAGGGAATGGCCGTTTACAGCAATGATATTCCTAAAGGATATGACATCTTAGTTAATAGTAACAAACATAAAGGAACTCCTATTGAAGACGTTTTCAAAAAGATGAAGACAAAGGTCAATCCTGAAACTGGAAAAGAAGAAATCGATTGGGATAATCCTTTTGGTGCTTTAATTAAGAAAGATGGCGGACAATACACATATGTAGACAAAAACGGAAAAGAAAAACTTAGTGCTATCAATAAATTAAAAGAAGAAGGTGATTGGAATAACTTTTCAAAAACATTATCATCACAATTTCTTTCGAAGCAACCATTAGCTTTAATTAATAAGCAGTTAGATCTTTCTTTAAAAGATAAACTTGCTGAATATGAAGCTATACAAAATATACAGCAACCTGAATTAAAGAAGAAGTTCTTGATATCTTTCGCTGAAGAATGTGACAAAGCGGCAGTAGATCTTAAAGCTGCTCCAGTACCCGGACAAAGTAGTAAAGTTATACTTCCATCCAATGATATTTCGGATAAAGAGGTTTATGCTCCTACATACAACACTGGACAGAAGGTTTGCTTAGTACGTTATCCACATGAAGGGATATTTCAGATTGCTGAACTAACTGTTAATAACAATAATAAGAAGGTTAGATCACTTTTCGGTAATGATATTCAGGATGCTATTGTAATCAATTCAAAAACAGCAAATAAATTGTCAGGTGCTGACTTTGATGGAGACTATGTAACGGTTCTTCCTATCAGCAGTAGAGTTCGTGTACAAAGTAAAGATATTTTACCTGGTCTGAAGGACTTTGATCCCAAGAAGGCATATGGTCCTAAGGATAATGATATTTATATAGATTCCAAAGGTGAGACTAAGTACCGTTATCCTGTTATGAAGAAAGAGAGTGTTCAAAGACAAATGGGCACAATCTCCAATCTAATAACAGACATGACTTTGAAGGGTGCTAATGAAGATCAGTTAACCAGAGCTGTTAAGCATTCGATGACGATAATAGATGCTGAAAAGCATAAGCTTAACTATAAGCAATCCTATAAAGAGAATAATATAGCTGAATTAAAAGCCCTATACCAGCCTAAGAATGAATTAGGACAGGGAGGGGCATCTACATTGTTCTCTAGGAAGAAGAGGGATGTAGTAGTACTTGAAAGAAAAGACCTTAACCCAGAGGATAAGAGAAGTATTAACCCCATTACGGGGGAAAAACAGTATGAGAACACCGGTAGGAAATATTATTACTACTATAAAGATAGTAAAGGTAATCAGATCTATAATCCCGATGGATCTCCTAAAAGAGAATTAAGGCCCGCAACTCAAAAGGTTACGGAGATGGCTAATACAAATAATGCCCATACCCTAGTCTCTGATTTACAAACCCCTCAAGAAGTAACTTATGCTAACTACGCTAACAAACTTAAATCCCTGGCCAATACAGCTAGGAAGGAATACCTTACAGTTAAATCCACTGTTGTTAGCGAAACTGCAAAGTCTATTTATGCTCCTGAAGTAGCCGCCCTAACCTCCAAGGTACGGGCCGCTGAAATGAACCGCCCTAAAGAAAGACAAGCCTCAATAATTGCAAACACAGTTGTTGATGCTAAAATAAAAGAGTATAATCTTGATAGAAAGAAAGACAAAAAAGAAATAAATAAACTACAGCAATCAGCATTAGCTGCTGCAAGAGTAAGAGTTGGCGCTTCTAAGAAAGATTCTTATGTAAACATTACAGAAAGAGAATGGGAAGCGATCCAAAAAGGTGCTGTTAATAGTACAACAGTTAAAAGAGTTATTAATAATGCTGATGAAAAGAAGCTTAAAGAAATGGCAATGCCAAGAACTTCATTAGCTGTATCAACTGCTAAACAATCACAGATTCGTTCTATGTTAGCTGCTGGCTATACATTAAAAGAAGTTTCAGAAAGTCTTGGCTATTCTGTCTCTACGATTTCTAAGTATGCGAAAGGAGATTAATAATGTCTGTTACATTGACAACAATCGATAATCCTTTCAATCCTTTTGACGAATTCGATCTTTGGCTTCAATTCGACAAAATGCATTGTTACAACTCAGCTGAATTGCTTGATCGATTTGTATTTACTTCAGATGAATTGTCAGAAGCTGATCAAGAACTTGCTTATGAAGAAGCAGTTGATCACATTGTTGAATCTCCTTGGCTAAATCCTTTAGGAGTTTATAAAAAGTTTAAAGATGGTTCTGATAAGTATTCTGAAGAATTCTATAAAAATTTTAAAGAAGAGAGGGATTTTATAAAAAATCAGACCCCTTCTACAGATTTATAGAATTTTTTAAAAGTTTTTAAAGTTTTTAGAGATTCTTTAGAAGTTTTTAAACAAAATTTCTTTAGATTCTCTAAAACTTTTTAAACATTCTTCATTCATTTCATAAAATTCTTTAGTT